>Ga0118677_10003606_pt1 | contig 29073 bp, 28 predicted proteins | sample AliMusrvi5mmetaG_FD_86154 | JGI IMG/M metagenome (GOLD analysis project Ga0118677, IMG submission 86154) | reverse complement strand
CCTGTACCGTTTCCGTTCCTTCAAGCAAGTGATCATAATAGGGCGAAACCACCAGCAACACCGAATCGGTGCCCGCCGGCATCAGAATGGATCCGTTCAACGTAGCATAGTCCACTCCGTTGCTGGCCGTCCCTCCAACCAGGTAATTCACCACCAACGCCTCGTTGGTCGCCACGCTGGCACGATGGACCGTGAACGTGCCGGGGGTCGGGCCAATCTCAGAGGCGTCGGACAGCTTATCAACCCACACATCGCCTGTAATAAAGACAGAGGAGGCAGGGGCCCATGAGGCACCAAACTGGTTCGTCGCCGCAAAACGGTAATAGTAAGTAGTATTCGAGGAGAGCGCCGTAACATGTGCAGTAAAACTACCTGGCGATTGCGGGGAGTCCCAAGTATTTGTGTTCGCCCACATGTTGGTTCCACCGTCGGACGGCCCCCAACAAGCGAAAACCGTCGTCGGAGCCGTACCCGTGGAGACTAACGTCCCGTTCAGATCGGCTGACGACAACGTGATGTTCGTTACCCCACTGGCGTTGTTGACAGAAGGAAAACCTGCATTCTCAGGCACGCCATAGCTGTTGAACACGCTGTTGGAGGCCATATTCACATAGTTTGCCCATATCCAGTTTGAGGAAACCGCCGTCGCCCGTATCCGCACCTCATCCATGGCACCACCCACATATGCCCCATTCCCACGCCGTCCAATATAAAGAGCCCGGGAACCAGCATATACCGAGCCACTCACCAACTTGGAATCTTTCATCATTCCGTCAAAAAATATTTGGACAGTCGTCCCGTCATACCGTTCCACCAAGGCATGCCACTGGTTGGTCGAACTGGTTGTGGATACCGTATCATTGTTGACCCACGTTCCCCCCGCCTTCAGTCCATACAATGATTGCGCAACTGGATTGATGTACAAATAACCATACGCATCCGTATAGGAAGTGCCGTCGGAGAGCAGGCACTGCGCTCCCGTCTTCGTGGATTTTACCCAGCACATCAGGGTGAATGCATTACTTACACCATAACCCACCACATTCGTCGGCCCCTGGATATAGGCACTTGTGCCATTGTAACCTTGCGCACCCCCAGATATTCCGGATGTAACATTGGTCACACCATATGCCGTAGCATGCCATCGGTTCGCTGTGGAGTCCCGGACATCAGACACGCCATTACTGGAACCAAAGTGATATACGGCCAGATCATCCGCCCACACAGCACCGTTGGTCGTGCAAGCGGGTACCGTAACACCATTTTGCCCCCAAAGCACATAAATCGTCACATTACTCCCCAGTTGCGGCACTCGCACCCAAACGTAGGAAAGCCCGTTGGTGTCCCATGAGTCCACATCAAAATTAAGAGGCGTAACCCTATCGGAGGCGGAAAAACGTAAATCCCCATAAGGCGGGGAAAGAAAATCGGAATAGTTGAATCCGACTCCCGCATTGGTATTGCTAAGGATGACCAGTACTGGGAAGTTCGTCAGCGTACCGCCCCCAGGCGGCGTGCAACCACTGAACGTGATCGGCATCCGCTTTTGCCACGAGGATAGATCCTCTGCCACCGTAACGGTGACGAGCATCGTAGAAAACCCAAAAATCAATAATAAATACCGCATAACACCCCCGCTTCATTTATCAAATACATATATGATATATTGACACAATCACAAAACGCATAAGCCAGACCCTATCTGCTTAATTCCCGAGTTCATCCTTTAATTTAATGTTTATGAGCGTAATTGTATGACTTTGACTATCTGAATGTCTATTTGCTATCTGGCCATATATATGCTAAATACAGCCACCAAATTATGAATAAACGCATCCCAAAATTTCAAGAGCGAGACTTTGCCAACACCGACAAGTCAAGCGGACTCGAGCCCCCGATAAAAATCATTGTATCCATCAATTCACACTGGGGCCCCGGCGATAATTTTGTCCACCAGAATCGCCTCTATGTATCCTTGAGTCTGATCACTTTTGGAAATGCCATTTTTGAACAGGATGGACGCCACGGCATTTTGAAACGTGGCGACATCTTTATGGCGCATAAAGGCAGTAATCAGATGTTAAAAACCGGTTCAAAAGGTGTCATGCACAAGCGGTCTCTCATTCTGGCAGGAGCGACCGTTGAAGCCACCATGATTGCCTTACACCTGACAGGAGCTGATTTTACAAAGCCACGCAACCTCCCCTTAACCATGAGCCTTTTCAGGAGAGCGCATCAATGTTTGGCGGAAAAGAAACCCGGGTTCGATCGCGAGGCCTCCATCATTGTCTGGACGCTCCTGCTCAACTGCGCGGAGGGCTTGTCAGAAAATTATCCCGACAGTTTGCGTCTTGCCATAGAATTCATTCAGGCAAACCTGCACCACCCCGTAAAATTACAGGCAATCGCCCTCTCCTCAAGACTCTCCGCGCGTCATTGCACGAGACTATTCAAGGAATACACAGGACTATCGCCAATCAACTATTGCATTCAACAACGAATGGCCATGGCCAAAAATCTGGTCGTCAACACCAACCAACCTTTCAAACAGGTGGCAACGTCTCTCGGCTACGAAAATGCGCTGCGTTTCTCAGTTCAGTTCAAGCAGCATTTCAAAATCAGCCCACGCCATTACCGAAAACGATCACGCGGACACCAGTCGACGGTCTGATCTGACGATTACAGATGGCCTCAGACCAGAAAATGGCACCAGGCAGGAACTCACGCCACAGCTCTCGGGCATTCACTCCCCCCCCCTATTCCCTTGAACCTTACCCCATAAAAGATTAATAATTTCACCGTGGTGAGCAACTGAGTCAATTCTAACAATCAATCGAGGAGGGTTCCATGCACAGGATAAGACATTTGGAACGTCGAGAAACTTTGGCCTACTGGCCCGCACTCGAAGAACAGACGGGAGAATCCGTAGGGCTCGTCACCAACCTCAGCGAAGAAGGCATCAGCCTCCACAGCCAATGCCTTTTTGAACAGGGGCACCGACTCAACATCCGGGTGACCGTGGATCCGAATTTAACCGGAACCCACTTTATCCATCTTCATGTTGAAAACGCATGGTGCCATCCCAGCGGAGTCCCGGGTTCATATCAGGCAGGCTTTAAAATCCTGAATTTATCGCCAGAGTCACGGACAGGCATACAGAATTTGCTGAAATCATTCAGTTACCCGGCCCCGGGCTCTCCGACCTAACAGCAGGCTTGGAACGAGAGTTTAACTCTGGCTCCGCACCTCAAGCTCAGTCTGGAAACGAACCGTCTTGTCCCAGTTGCGCGCCTTGCGCACCACCACATCATGGTAAAGGGCGCGCGTGATGGCAACCATCCAGAGGTATCCATAAAAAAAGTACATCAGAAGGCCAACCAGCAAGTTTATCGGCTGAGCCTCGTTTTCAAGGGCGAGAATGTACCAGATTTGAGCAAAGTAGAAAAAGGCGGAGAACTGCCAGAAACAAAATATCCAGCCGGAATCGTGGTTAAGGTGGCCAAACCCGAACAACGCAAGAATCAAAGTGGCCTGAGAAACAACCATCGCACTAAGGAAGCAATAGCTCATCGCCAGCATGAAGAGGTTCTCAAAGGTACGCCATGAATCCTTAGACGCTCTGAAGTTACGGATTATTTTCATGATGGCATAGTTGTTGCCACGTGCCCAGCGGGTACGCTGGGTCATCCACACTTTCAAAGTCTCCGGCTCTTGCTCCCAAGTTTGCGAACAAGGCACGTAGTCAACACGATGTTTCTCCATATATAAACGGGTGGATAATTCGCTATCCTCTGCCAAGGCCTCTTCGTCCCACCCCCCGACCTCCAATAGTGCCTTTTTTTTAATCACATAATTGGTGCCGGTTAAAAAGGCTATCTTGAGCATCATATGGCGACCAGCCTGTACAATACCTTGAAAACAGAGACCCTCAATATTCACACAACGGGTAAGGAAATTCTGCCGTTTATTACCACAGCGGAATTTCCCCACTGCAGCCGCCAAGGATGGATTCGCGATGAAACGCGCCATCAATAAAAGTAACGCCTCCGGTTCGGGACAGTTATCCGCATCATAGACAGCGATATAGTCATCTTTGACGCGCAAAGCAGCGGCATTGAGTGCAGCCGCTTTGCCCAACCCACCATCCGGCTTATGCCGGTGGTAAACCATAACACGTGAATTCTCCCTGTGCAGCCGATCCAAAATCGCCGCTGTTCCGTCTGTAGAAGCGTCATTGATGACCATCAAGGTAAGTTTGTCGTTTGGGTATCGCAACGCCAATAAGGTTTTGACCGTCCGCTCGATCACTACCTCTTCATTGTGGGCTGGCACTAGTATCGTGAGCGGCGGGTACTGGTCCAGACTGGGCAAGTCCTGCCGCAACTCCTTGATCGTCCGCCGGTGATGGAAATACGCACCAATTGCCAAGAAAAACTGATAAATCACCATCCCCACAACTATCGTCGTGGAAAAAACTGCGGAACAATGCAGAAAATCGATCATCACAAACTACTTTCCACTTTCAGCCGCCTTGAGGGCGTGCGAGGAGTCGCCCCCCAAGTGCAGTCCCTGGAAGTCGGAAGTCTGAGGAAGTGAAAGATGGAATTCTGAAATTACAGCCATCTCCACCACTCCCCCCTGCCACGCGCAGTCTAAAAGGTGACCGGCGCTTTTCCGATCCTCTGAAATAAAATGCAGATGATAACCGGGCACATTGAGTGTTTTGGCATATTCTGGACACCAGAATCCCACCAGGGATCCTTTGATGGCCCTGCGCTCAAACACGGGCTGACGCGCCGCCACATCAACCAGTTTGGGATAAGGCTTCACCTGCGACGGCACGCTTCTGAATTTAACATAGTCAAACACCCCATCCACTCGAATGGCATAAAAAGAATTATTTCCCACACGCAATGCATCCAAGTTCTTTTTCAGTAGATCCACATCAGGCGAAGCTCCTATTTTCCTATGAATGCTGGGAGTGAACCGGGTCACGGCCGCAAAAGGCACCTTCATCCCATCCGTGGCACGAGCAACCGTACCATCGGCCTTGGCCTGAAAAATGACACCGTCAATCATGATCATTTCGCCATCCAAATGATCAAATGTGCCGATGCCGAAATCGCCCTTGTGACGTAGATCACCACAGAACGTCACCCCATCATAACCGCCATCCAAAAGAGCGGTAATCGTAGAAGTTTGCGAGAGAGTTACTGGCTCCACCCGTGGAGCCGGATGAACACAGGCGGATAACCCGAGTACAAAAATAGAAATCGCGACTATCTGAAAACATTGTTTAAAGGCCATTTAACAATTCCTTTCGTAAAACTGCGTAGGACGGTAACAATATCATCAGATCAGCCACAAGGAAACACCGATTCAGCGTTATCTCACAAGTAGAGCGGGAATGCCTGAGTCGGCCAAAATGCGCTGGGTAGTACACCCGACAAACCACCGCCGTATGCGGTTATGGGTATGAGCGCCCATAACAATCATGTCGAGCTTTTCCCGGACGATACTGTCCAATATGGCCTCATCCGCATGTCCGTTCAGTATCAGAACTTTAGGAGGACAGCCGGCGGCAATGCACGTCTGTTCAGCTTTGTCGACAAAGACCTTCACCTCGTCGGTCGTCTTTTTTTCGTTCACCGTCAGAACGGTCAGAGACGCATTAAGAGCTTTGGCCAAGGATGCTGCCGTCAGCGCGACTTTTTCCGAGATCGGGCTACCATCACAGGCGGCCATAATCGTCTGAATGGGAGTATACTGGTGAGGAGTGACCAGACATGACTTGGTGGCGCGTCGCGTGACCCGATCCGCCACCGAACCAATCATTTCCCGCCCAAACTGTTCGTTTTCACCCTGATGGCCCAAGATCAACAAATCGTTTGACTCCTCTTGCTCCAAGATGACATGGACAGGATGTCCCATCTCAACCTTCAAGTTGGCGTTACAGCCGACGTTTCCTGCAAGTTCGATGAAACTCCGGCGTATGGCCTCCCCTTTCGCCTCCATCAGTTGCTTGAACTGGCCCAATCCCGCGTAATATCCCGTTGCGCCCATGGCACCGGAGATATCAGCGATAAATGGCCCCTCGATCATACGGACATCCAGCACATGCAGACCGGAGAGTTGGGCTTTCAGTGCCGCCGCCAGTTGGAAACCGTATCGGCATGCTACATCGCCATAAGGAGAACCATCGGTACAAACAAGTAATTTCTGGAACATAGTGACCTCCTCTTCATATTACGTTCACCATGTTTCCATGTTAGCGCTTTTCCCCAGAAAGGCAAGCCTGCCCCCACTCCAAAGCCCCCCGCAATAACCCTTAAGGATTAGGTTCAATGTAACGACAGCGAGGCCATAGCGGTGGCATAGATACGGCCACCGGTGGAACCCCAGCGGTCGTCGGCCTTCCAACTGCCAGCCTCAGCACCGCGCTTGATCTGCTGGGTCACAAGGTCATGCCGCATCGCCATCAAACCGCGATGCGCGGGCTCTTCATCCATCATTTTGAGGGCAGCCGTGAGGAAATACCGGCGATAATAGTCCATGTCCGGACCTGGGGTTGACGCCAGCCTCTGCATCTGGGCCTTGATGGCTTGACGCCGACCGGGCGACACAAGGCCAATGTGAGCCGGATCCAATAGGCTCATCGCCCCCATCGCCGTGAGGGTTTGAGAAGCGCCGCCGGGGGTATCCCCGCTTTTCTGGTAGCCAAAGGAACCATCATCCGCCGCTACCCCCGCCATCCAACGCAGACCGCGCTCCACCCTCGTCCGGACTTGCGGCCAGTCATATTTCGACACCAGGCGTAAGGCCTCAATCTGCCACAAGGTGATGGACAGGTTTGAGGCCGGATGGGCTTCATTTTCGTAACCCCAGCCGCCATCCGCATATTGACGGGCACAAATAGCCGAAATCGCCTTATCCAAGACCAGACACAGAGCCTTGTCTTTCCTGGTTTCATAGGCTTTGGCCAACGCCAAAGTGGCAATCCCATGATTGTATGGAGTGCCGGAAAAGATTTCTCCAAATCGTCCGTCAGCCTGTTGATGCTGAATCAGATAAGCAATCGCTTTTTCGATGGCAGTCTTACTTCCTGACTTACCATCCAGAAGCGTCAACAGAGAAAGCCCTGTCAACGCAACTTCGTAATGTTGGCTACCGCCCCACTTGGCCGCACTCCACGAACCATCCGCTTCCTGGGTCTGACATAACCAGGCAAGGGCCTGACGGCCGGGATCCACAGACCGGGCCATCCACAGCCCATTTAATAGCAACGCCACCGTCGCCGCTGCCGCCAACGGAATCACGATGCGCCAGACGATGCTCTTTGCAGTTCTGGTGTGACGTGCCGCCTTCCTCAGCTTGGCCAGAATTTCCGGAGCCAGGTCATGGGACACCACGACAGGAGCCAGGCCCTTGAGTCGATCCATCACGTCTTGCTCAGTTTTCATCAAACATCTCCCTTAATTCTTGCAAAGCCAAATTAATCCGCGATTTCACCGTACCCAACGGAATCTTCAACACCTCGGCGATATCCTGATAACGCAGTCCTTGATAGACGTTCAGCACAATCACCTCCCGCAATTTAGGCGATAACCGGCTCAACGCATCCTGGACATCCATTCCTGCCTGCGACACCGGAAACGTCATCCCGCCGCCAATCTCAACATCCGTTTTCAGGCTGTCCTCGAGTCGCTTATGCATTTTAGCCTTACGCCCGCGATCCGCCCACACATGCCGGGCCAGCACATACAGAAAAGTTGTGAACTTGGCCTCTGGCCGATATCTTTCCCGCATCTTATAAACCCTCACAAATGTTTCCTGTACCAGATCTTCGGCATCATTATAAACGCCCATACGAACAAAAAAGTTCAGTAGTCCGCTCTGATGGCGATGGATCAGTTCAGTAAACGCCGTTTCCGAACCAGCGGCCGTTTCAAGCATAAGTTGAACATCGGGATCGGGGTGAGGCTTAAGATGGTCTGATTCCGGCATGAAGGAAATTTAATAGGGCGGGATCACAACGAAAGCAACATTAAATTCAGTGCCGTTGCAAGAATTCGACCATTGCAAAACGGAGGTTGGTATGCCAAGCTGAATACCTCTTTCAAAAGAAATAACCATTCCGGCGAGGTTAAATAATGACAACAATGGGGACGACTCTGACTCTTGTGGGCGATTGGCAAATCAAGGTTGAGACCAGCGATACGTTGGCAACATTGACCGTAGAAAGGCCGGAAACCGTGCGAATCAGCAACGAAAAAATCGTACAGTTGCCAGTTTATGACCCGCAAGCCACCTACGCCGCCGGCGAAAAGCTCGCAGGGGTTCGCGCAGATGAATGCTCGGTTCGGTACGCGCTGTATCCGGAATCGCTGGTAATACAAGCGGCTCCGAACGCTCAGCCCTATGTCCGCGGCAAAGACTATGAGGCTGAACTGACATGGGGTTGTGTGGGACGACTGGAAGGCGGAGCGATTGCCGAGAACACGGCGGTGTTTGCAAGTTACACCTACGGCACCATGCGACTGGATACAGTGGTACTGACAGCGGACAGAAAGATTGTTGTGCGCAAAGGAATACCACATGTGGCGAATCCCCTGCCACCTCAGGTGGGGACTGGCGAGTCACGGCTGGCCAACATCTGGGTGACGGCACAATTGCCCAAACTGAGCGAAGAAAATCTCTTTCCCATTCTGGAAACGACTTATCCCGAACCGCCCGAAATGTCACCCACCCTCTCGGAGAAGACGCTTCCCAGAACCATGGCCCAGCTCAATGCAGGCGGCAAGCTTCGTATCCTAGCCTGGGGCGACAGCGTAACGGACGGAGCCTATCTGACCGAGCGCGACACCAACCGCTGGCAGGAGCAGTTCGCACGGCGACTGCGTGCACGCTACCCCAAGGCCGAAATCATCATGATGACCGAGGCGTGGGGTGGACGCAATACCGACAGCTACCGGGCAGAACCATCGGGCAGTCCACACAATTACAAAGAGAAAGTTCTCGATCTGAAACCCGATCTGATCATCTCGGAGTTTGTAAATGACGCATGGCTAAATGAGACGGATGTTTCTGAACGTTATGGAAAGATCCGTGACGAATTTAAGGCCATCGGTGCAGAGTGGCTCATCCTCACACCCCATTACGTTAGGCCCGACTGGATGGGACTGACGACAGAAAAAGAAATCGACGAAGATCCCCGCCCTTACGTAAAGGCGCTAAGGAAGTTCGCGCGGGGAAATAACATCGCGTTGGCGGAAGGCTCGTTACGTTATGGACGGTTGTGGCGGCAGGGAATTCCCTATACCACCCTGATGATGAATAACATCAACCATCCTAATTCCTCTGGCATGAAGCTCTTTGCCGATGCATTGATGGCCCTCTTCCCATAAGAAAACCTATCCTCGCGCCACAGTCACAACACAAATGCGCCCGGCTCCTGCCTCTTTCAGTTCGCGGCTGACAGCGGAAACGGTGGCCCCTGTGGTCATAACGTCATCCACCAGCAGAAAGTTGCGGCCCTCAATCCATTCCGGGCAGTCGGCTTGAAAGGCATTGGCCACATTTTCGGCCCGGGTTTTCATGTTGAGTCGGGTTTGCGTTCCGGTTTCCCTGATCCGCGACAGACACCCACCAGCGAGAGGGAGATCCAGTAGGCGCGCCAGCTTTTCCGCCAGCAGGCGGGCCTGATTGTAGGTCCGCGATCGCGCTTTGGCGGGGTGTAGCGGCACAAAGCTCACCGCATCAAACTGTTCTTGCGCATAATGAATGTTAACGCAGGCGTGCAAAAGAGCGGCTAAATCGGAGGTCATGTGAGTGGCGTTGGAATATTTAAACCGGTGCAATACGTCCTTAATCCCCCCTTTAAACCGCAAGGCGGAACGGGCCTGATCAAATGCAGGTTTACGATCCACACAGAGGGAACACAAATAGTCGCGGGTAATCGCCCCATCCACGGGATCCCCACACCAAGTACAGAAAGGAGCCTGAATCAGCGGCAGAGCACGCAGGCAGTCCCAGCACAAGTAGTAACCCGCCTGCCCCGGGTGTGCGCCACAAATTTCACAAGACCTTGGCCAAACCAAGTCAAGAAAGGATGAAGTACGGAATCCCTGTGCCAGTGACCGGATGCGGTGTAACCCTGACACCCCATTGGTCACCTTTAAAATGCCCCCATCAGCAGTGAGGTAAAGCTTACCACAGGCGAAGTTTCACGGTAATCATCAACCGCCAGACGAACTTCATTCACCGCCGCTTTCACATCATTGTACAGCGTCTCATCATTGACGATCTTACCCAGCAAGCCTTCGCCCCGTTGGATTTTACCCGTAATCATCTTGAGTGAATCCGCAGAGGCGGCGATGTCCTTATAAAGCTGATCATCTTTTGACAACAGCTTGCCCAAGGTTCCTTCGCCCTTATTGAGGCGATCACTGATGTCCCTAAGATTCACCGCCACCGCCTGAATGTTGGTATAAACGGAATCATCGGAAATCAGCTTACCCAAAGTCCCTTCGCCCTTGTTGATCTTATCAGCGATTTCCTGCACCTTGGCTGTCAGCCCGCGAATATCCTTGGCCGCCCCCTGGAACTCATTGTAAATCCCATCTTCGTTGACCAGTTTTCCGATCGTTCCTTCGCCCTTGTTGATTTTGGAAGTCACCTCTTTGATGGAAGCAAGCGTCTGTTCAAGATTCGTCAGAACACCCCCTTCATTCATCGAGTGGCGGATTTCATGAACTGCCTGCGCTGCTTCCGCCATCAGATCAAAGGGTTTCTCGCCCTGAGGCATGACATCCGGAGGCAGAAACGGGGCGTTGTCCGAACCCTCTTTGACTTCCACATAACGCCCCCCGAGAATCGACGTGGTCACCACAGTGATCTTATAATCCGTCTTTAATTTGATGGGACTATCCAACAAGGCCTGGACCCGAACCTTGTTATCCATTAACCGCAGGGATTTAATTTTTCCCACCGTCATCCCGCGCTGAACCACCGTATCGTCCTTACGCAAACCCATGACGTCCGCAAATTCAACTTCCAGCGGAAACTTCTTCTCAAACAAACTGGCACGCCCCAAAACAATGGTGAAGTAGGCGAGCGCCAAAAGGATCATGAACATGAAAGTTCCCACAATCAACTCGATGGACATTTCCCGATCTACGCTGCTCTGTTTCATAATCCATTCTTCTCCCATTCACCGCGCACGGTGATAAACTGTGCTTCCAAAAATAGCTGCACTTCTTCGACCTTTGACTTCACAAATTCCGCCGGCTCTGCCAACTCAATGATCTTTCCCTGGGTCAGCATAGCAATGCGTGTCCCAATGGATAGCGCGCTATGGAGGTCATGCGTCACAACAACGCTGGTAACCCCAAGTTCCTTTCTTAAATCATCAATCAGCCGGTCAATCATACGCGAAGAGACCGGATCCAACCCTGAGGTTGGCTCATCATAGAGAATAATTTGCGGATTGGTAACAATGGCCCGGGCCAACCCCACCCGTTTACGCATTCCGCCGGAAATTTCTGAGGGGAATTTTTCGATATCTTTTTCCAAGCCCACCATGCCCAGTTTTTCGATGACCTTAGCCATGATCTCATCATTCGATAAACGGGTTTTCTCACGCAGGGGGAGCGCCACATTCTCTGCCACATTCAACCATTCCAACAACGCCCCCCCTTGAAAGAGTACGCCGAATTTATCCCGGATCGCTTCCAGTTCTTTGCCACTCGCCTCACTCACCACCATGCCGTCCACTACAACCCGCCCTTCGTCCGGGGTCATCAGGCGAACCATGTGCTTCAGTGTCACGCTTTTACCGGTGCCGGAGGGTCCCACAATCACCATGGTCTCCCCTTTGCGAATCTCCAAATTCACACCATCCAGCACGTTGCGTGTGCCAAGAATTTTGGTGACATTTTCAAGCTGGATCATACGTAGAATATCCTTGTAATCATGTATCCCACAATCAGGATGGTGAGAAAGGATAGAATCACGGTACGACGGGTAGCATTTCCCACCCCAACAGCGCCCTGTGTGGTGGCAAAACCCTGATGGCAGGCGGTAATCACAATAATGATGCCAAAGAGAAAAGCCTTGAGCATTCCGACAAAAAGATCCTTGTTTTCGGCAAACCGGGTGGCATTGTCAATGTAGGCCGCCCACGGCACGTTCAACTGGGTCATCCCCACAATGCCCCCCCCCACAATGCCCATGATACAGCTGTAAAAGGAAAGCAACGGGGTCATGACCATCATCGCCACTAATCGCGGCATGACCAGATAACGGACCGGATTGATGGACATCAATTCCAAGGCCGCAATTTCCTCTGACACCACCATGGTACCCATTTGCGCGGCGATGGCCGAACCCACACTGGCCGCCAGAATCAGCCCCGTCATAAATGGCCCCATTTCCCGCAACATGGAAACCATCACCGCGGCACCAATATAAACTTCCTGCCCGAACCGTCGCATTTCGATACCGGTTTGCAGGGCCAGAATCATTCCGGTAAAAGCAGCCACCACCGTAATCACGGAGAGACTTTTGATCCCCCCGACAAACATCTGGTGAATGGTCTCACGGCGCGAGCGCCGGGTGAAAACAAAGCGCATGCACAAAATGGCTTCCGCCAGGAGAAGCATTGCCCGGCCGGCATTTCGGCAAACGCCCACCATTTCCCGCCCCAATTGACTGCGCCAATCCGCAGCAGGCGGAAAAAATCTTGGTTCACGCGTGATTATGGTCTGTTCCTCCAGTAAATAAAATACAACAAACGCCAATTTGTCCCAGCTTCATCATGGCGGTATCCTAACATCCCTTTCAAAAAATCCCAGCCCTTCTGATGCCCTGCCCGATCACCATGCCCCCACGACGCCACCGGGAAAACAGAACCATAGGCAGCACCGTTGGTTTGGGTGCCCCAATGAACCAGCCCCCACAAAATATCATTCTCACGCCCCGCCGCAGTTCGCTCATACTTATAAAGAGTCCACCATGGCGTCAAATTCCGTTCAATCGGTGCGGTATTACGGAAAGGCCACAAATCCGGGAACCGGAAACGTTTATAATCCTTACTAATTCTCTCATAAGAACCTAAAGGCCATACACTTACATATCGATCGACCACAGACTCATCTCCTTTTTTCAGGCGGGTACGTTCGGAATGAAATACGGGGAATACACTCACACGAGTAACAGAACGGTCTTTCTGGTGCTCCGTTCGATTCCAGATAAAGGGCCATAACCAGAAACGTCGTTCCTCACGTTCCGTAATCCGGCGTCCATAAAGCGGCCAAACATAAAACTTTTCCTGATCCTTGGACGTTTGAGTCTGGATAATGGGCCATAGATAAATGTTTTCCGTGCCCTTCTTACCCGTCGAATGACGAAAAAATGGCGGCAAAAACATCCAGGTTTCTCCGCCTTCCGTTTTGGAATGGCCATAAAAGGGGAAAAGCATAAACCCACTCCCGCAAGATCCAGGCCGGTCATATCGAACCGTTGACCAAAATGGCCAGAGAATCGACCGATTTTCCTCTACACCTTTCTTTTCGTAACGGGCATAGAAGGGGAATATTCTGAAACGGTAAATATCAGCCCCTGTGGTTCGCGAAATGAATGGCCACAAATAATGATCGGTTCTGAGGTCATTGAGTTCACTATGCCAGTAGAGTGGAAATAGGGCAAATTCGACCCGATCCCGTCCAAACCAGTTATCAATGCGACCACCCAACGGGAACAGGGCGCCATAATTCCCCTCTTTGGACCGTCCCACGGCGATCAAGGGCAACAGCCAGAAGCGGTAATCGGATGAGGGGTCTGCGGAATCCGGGTCATGGTAATAGGCCAGGAGAAACCGCCAATCTGTCTGATTGTACCACCAAGAGAAATGCCCTATGGGCCAGAGCACATCCAGACTTTCCTTGCCACTACGGGTATCAGTTTCATGCACAAAAAAAGGCCGAAACGCAGTGGAATGGTTTGTCCCTCCGCGATCCGAACACTCGAATACCGGACCCAGCCCCCGCATCTTATCCTGCTCATGCAAATCCGATCCAGAGGAGGCCAAACACCCATAGTCATGAATCGGGGAAGCCCTCACGCCAGCCACCATCCCCAAAATCACGATCCCCATCATTAGCAATTTCAGAAAAGTTCTCATCCTGATGAATGACAAAGAATTAGGCCCCCTGCTGGGCAAAGTACCGGTTTATCGTCGCTTCCTTGCCAAAAATAGCGGCAATCAATGCGCTCCGGATCCACATCCCATTACGCATCTGACGCCAATAGACCGCCCGGGGATCCTCATCCACATCCACGGAAATTTCCTGCCGCCGCGGGAAAGGATGCATGATGACGGCATCCGGCTTGAGTATTTTCAAATGTTCCCGGGTAAAGGAATACCGGCTGATATCGATATTCCGGCTTTCTCCCGCCGCATCCCATTCGTCCTGGATGCGGGTCATATAAATGGCATCCCCCATGGGAACGGCTTTTTCAAAATCATTCATCAGTTCAAAGCTCACACCCGCCCGGGACAATTGATTCAGGACATCCTCACCGATCTGCAGTTCCTTCGGAGCGACAAACAGCAATTTCACATTCTGGTAATTAGTCAAAAGCCAGGCCAGGGATCGCACCGTTCTACCCCGCGCCAAATCTCCGACAAACACCACCGTCTTACCGTCAATACTGCCGCGCGTTTCAAAACTGCGCTGCAGGGTGTAAATATCCAATAGGGCTTGGGTGGGATGCTGATCCTTCCCCGATCCCGCATTAATGATCGGCACCGGACGTTCCGTATTGGATAACAGCCAGGCCATGCGTTCAGCAAGCCCGCCCGTCTGGGAACGCATGACAATTAAATCAAAATACGAACTGAAAGTCCGGACCGAGTCTTCCTGCGTTTCACCCTTGAATTCACTGGAGGTGGCGGTATCGCGGACCTCTCCGATGTTCATCCCGAGAATTTTGCAGGCGGCACAAAACGACAAAAAGGTACGACTGCTCGGCTGGCTGAAATACAGCATGGCCCGCTGGTTCTGCAACTGCTGCCTCAGAAAAGTCATCCCTTCCTCGTGCTTGGCGATACGCCGAATCGCAGTAGCCAAAGCCCCCAATTCTTCAAGCCGCTTACGATTAAACTGTTGTGCGACCAAAACATGGTATTCACGCCCCTGCCCAGCCAAATAGCGGCCTTTTTCATCCACGCTCATGCCGTGAAACGCGGCCCAACTCATATCACTCAATTGAACTTTTCCAGACATACTCTCACCTCTTCACGATAACGATGCCACCATGACCGCCTTGATTGTGTGCACCCGGTTCTCGGCCTCATCGAAGACTTTTGAGAACGGAGCCTCAAAGACTTCATCCGTCACCTCCATAGGACCGATATCCTTGGTCACCTCCGTCTCGTAGTCATGGAAGGCCGGCAGACAATGGAGAAAGATCACCTGCTCAGACTCCACATGCCCCGTTTGGCGCATGAGATCCATCGTGATCTGATAGGGACGGAGCAGTTTCAACCGCTCGGCAAATTTATCTTCCTCCCCCATGGACACCCAGACATCGGAATAAACCACATTCGCGCCCTGAACCGCTTCCAAGGGATTCGTTGTAACGGTTACACTTCCGCCGCGGGACGAGGCCATAAGGGCAACCTCCTTGCACAAATCCGGCGGTGGTGCCAGTTCGGCAGGCGCACAATCCACAAAATGCATTCCCGCCTTGGCGCATCCCATCATCAAGGTGTTCGCCACATTGTTACGACCATCCCCGATGTAGACCACTTTCAAACCCGTTAGCCGACCGAAATATTCCCGGATCGTCAGCAGATCGGCCAGAATTTGGGTAGGATGCCAGTCATCGGTCAACCCATTCCAGACGGGAATCCCGGAATACTTTGCCAATTGTTCTACCGTCTGTTGCTTGAACCCCCGAAAGGCGATGCCGTCAAACATGCGTCCTAAAACACGCGCCGTATCGGCAATGGACTCCTTCTTACCAAAGTGAATATCGTGAGTGCCAAGGTACTCGGACTGGCCCCCTTCATCCCGGGCCGCCACAGTAAAAGCACAACGGGTACGGGTTGAAAGCTTCTCAAAAATCAAGGCGATATTCTTACGGCGCAGGGAATTCCCGCGAATCCCCATTTTCTTATTACGCTTAAACTCCTCCGCCAGATCGATGAGATACATCATCTCCTCATCCGACAAATCGTCCAAACGCAACAAGCTCCGTCCCTTTAATGAAACATTTGTTTTCATCTGATGACTCCTATCCACGTTCAAGGCGCTTTCCAAATCAACTTATGTTTGTCACCAAACACATTCAATTGCGGCTCATTGGTGGTCATCACAGAAACGGCCACTTCCAAACCGTTGGTGCCATATAAATTAAACTCCGGCCTCTCATTAAGTACTGTCAATGCCATCAGATTTTCCCCTTCATGACTAAAATAGCCAAACGCAGGCTCATCCTCCTTCAGAATTCCCAAGGCGCTCCGCTTTTGGCCGCCCCTATCGAAAAAGCTCAGGCTCGAACCTTTCCGATCCGTGGTCAATCCCACCCGGTCTCTGCCCCGGTCATCACTCAGATTAACCGCAGACGCCTCACCATAAAGTCCGATTCCGCCACGTTTGATCTCCCGACGGTCATAAAAGAAAAGACTGCTCCAATCCTCGCGAGCAAAGAGTGCTGTACGTTTTTTTCCCTGGGGATCCCGCATGACCAATCCGGGGAAGCCATCCATGATTCCAAGTACCACGCGTTCATTCTGGCCCATATCAAAAATTCCAAGCGCCGGTTCGCCCTGACGCGTCATCCCGACACCCATCCGTTGCTGGCCAGATTGATCGAAGAAAATCAGACGCGGCCCGCCCTCGGCAATTCCCAACCAGCCCCGCATCTGCCCATCGGAGTCGCGCAGCACCAGATGTCCCGTATCAATCTGACGGAAACGTCCTATGGATTTGTCATCATCCGTGGCATCAAGCCCCATCACCACCAGTGACACAATGGCCACCGCCATGAGGGAAGCCGCCCAGCGGAAAATCCGCAATTCCCGCTCCAGACATTTCAAACGTTGTTCCACCGTATTAATTTGGTTCATTTGAGTTCATCCAGAAGACTAGTTGCCAGTATTTTGTTATTCACATTCCCGGTTTGACCGGCCAATTCATCCGCTTTCTTGGCCTCTATGAGCGCTTGTTTAACATCCCCGGACGCCTGCAAACTCTGCACCACACGGATCCGACAATCAAACGCCTCCGCCCATTTCGATTCAAACTCCAATGCCTTGGCCGCCTCCTGAAGCGCCTTGACCATATCATGAAACTGTCCGGCTTTCTTCAACCATTCCGCGCGCCTGATTTGTAACAATGCGACCGATCCTGGTAATAACCGGGCTTGCACCAGACCCGTTTCCAAGTCCAGTAAACGCGCCTGAACCGTCGCGGGAGTTTCATCCGTAATCTGCTTTGAAGCCGAACGCATACAGTTCAAGGAGTTCTGGAGATTCCCCTCATGGAACCAAGCCTCTCCCTGTAAAAGCCAGGACTGGACTTTCCCCTCCCGGTCAGCGCCAGCCGCCAATGCCTGCCTTGCCAACTGTTCGCTGTTCAACCCCTCCCCGGCCAATCGTGCCACTTCGGATTCCGCCAGTAAGATACGAGCCGCCATCACGCCACACTCACTCGCCAACATTCTGGCCTGGACCAGCAGATGACGCGCCTCGTCAAGTTGGCCCGATATCATTCGGCATAAAGATAAATTGTAGGTATTCCTGATGATCTCATCACGATTATCCGTAAGCCTTGCCCGTTCCAACGCCCTGGCATAGAGAGCATCCGCCCGGGACACCTCACCACGCTGAAACGCGGCTTGGGCAGCCTCCGCCGAAACCTGAATCTCGGGATCATACTTTCCTGAAGGCGACGTTACGCAACCAGCCATTAATAAAACCATGAAAATGCCAGCGGCAACGGGGCTGTCAAACCTGGAAATTTTTAAGGACATCATCACGGGGCCCTCCCTTCCCCACCGGCCACAGGAAGTGGCGGCGGCATCGGGGTCGCTTCACGTTCTTTGATATAACGGCGCACCAACCAGTGTTTTTGAACCCCTTCCACCAGAATTTGAGTTTCACGCAACATGGATTCAGCCTGCAACAGAACCGCCTGCACATTCGCTACCTGCCCTGTCAACCCACCAGTAATGCCATGGATATCCTGCACCACGCCTGCGGCATTCCCCGATATTTTCGGAAAGTCATTCGCCGACTCCTTGAGTGATACCGACAGCGCCTGTACATTGGTCATCACCCCGTCCATTTTGGCGGCCATTACGGGAAGTTGAGCCGCCGTTTGACGGATATCCCGGACAATCCCATCCACCTGTTTCGCCCACTCGGGATCTCCAATCAATTTACCAGCGGTCCCTTCCTTCTGCTCAATTTGACGTGTTACGGAACTGACATTCGAAAGAATCATGCTGAATTCATCGAGCATCGGAACGGCCGCCCGACGGAAATCATCCACCATTTTTTTGGCCGCCTCGATCAATTCCACATCCTGCTCGCACTTAATGTATTCACCCGAGCGCATGAGAGGCTGCGTGGTGCTGCCCAGCGTAATATCGATAAACGCATCCCCCGCTACCTCGAATTTTTTACGCACCTTGGCGATAGAATTCACGCGGACAAATTTACTAAACTTGCCCTGCAAGATCAGCGTCGTTTCCATCCCGCCGTCGTCGGAAGGTAAAATTTCCCCTACACGGCCAGCCAATGTACTTAGGATTCTGACTTCGGCCCCTTCCTGAAGTCCATAAGTGCCTTTGTCGGCATCAAATTTGGCTTTTAGCGTCAATTTTTTCTGAAACCACCCTTGGGCGTGGCCAGCCGTATAAATCCCTACGACCAGCAAAAACAATCCGAGCAAAACAAATCCACCGGCAATCTCGTTCGCATAGCGAAACCTGAACGATTGACTCATGTGCTAGTCTCCCTGTTATTTTCTTCAGCCAGCATTTTATCTCCATCCATCCGGAAACACCGGACGCACGCCATTTCCCGACATTTAAAAGCACGAAGATCATCGGAAATCCACAACACCGCAACACCGCGCTTGGCCGCATCACAAACCGCCTCAATCAATAAAGCCGCATCCGCCTTCGGTGCCCCTGCAAACGGTCGCTCCAGAACAATCAGGTCCGGAGCCCCCACAAACGCCCGTACCCATTCCAATTTCCGCAGAATCAAGCCATGTACGCGGGTGGGACGCGCTACGGGAACCTCAGCCATTCCAAAACGGCGGGCCAAACTGCACACCTCCTGCTGAATATCTTCCAGTGGACGCTGGGTGTTATGGCTTTCAGCCAGACATAAATTCTCCATCATATCCAAGTTCGTCACCCACCCATAATGCTCAAACACCCGGCGAATCCGACCGCGCATCATGGATTGCCGCCCCGGGCCGACATCTTCCCAGCACTCCCCGGCAAAGTAAACTTTTCCTGAATCAGGGGTCAGTAATCCCTGCGCCAATGGTGCCAAGGGAATATGCTCACGCCCCTCTTCCACCGTCACCAGGGCAATGTCACCGCGCATCAGCGAAAAATTGACGCCTTTTATCCCGGTAGTCTGCAACGACCCGGCATGAATCGTCACATTCTCAAATTCTAAAATGGAGGTTAATGCCTGCATCGTGGACTCACATGTATGTTAGAATCGAAACAACCACAGAGATGATTAGAACCGCAAGGTTTGAACGCGTCACCGTGCGGGTCACCGCTTGCGGGATATCCGTAGCAACGCCCTCCACTGACAGCCCCTCATTGGCGGCAATCACACCGGTAACCAGACCTGGCAGCAAGGTCTTCGCCAGAACGTTGTAAAAGTCCCGCGGTTCCACCCCCCGGATCACACTGCGGGCAAAAATGGCAGGGTCAGTGGGGCCGGTTTGCAAAAAAGCCCCGGAGAGATACCCGCTGACAAAGGAAAAGAGAATAAACAGCATAACCAGACCAAACACACACAACGCCATGGAAATCGCTCGCGGCATCACCAGAAAAGCCAGAGGGTCAAGCCCCTGCGCATCCAATACATCCACTTCACGGCGCACCTTCATCCCCGCCATCTCCGCCGCCATGGCTGTGGCACTGCGCCCAATCACAATGAAATTCACCAGCAACGGCCCAACTTCACGTACAATAACGGTAACCAACAGGGGGCCAAGCAATTCCGACTGCCCCAAACGCCCCATCCAGACCTGGGTCTGTACCACTACCGAAATCCCCGTAAGCATCGCCACCACCGCAATAAATCCAATCGCATCATATCCGGTGAAAATAATCTGCCTGGCCAGCACCATCCGGGTCGGCAGGGTCCAGGAAGAAGGCCGAACCGCCAGACTGATCACAGCCGCACTAATCGATGCCAACCGGCAAATCCGATTGTAGAGATCGATCGCACTTTTACCAATTGAGGCTAGTCCAAACATAACTAAGAAGCTAACGGCGATGTTTTCCTGCTTCAAGCCTAATCTCTGATGAATTCATCCTTTCCACAATCCATAGTTCACTTTATTATGAAGGAATTGGCATCGGTTTAGTGTTGGTGGATATAAGGATTAACACCATGGCGATTAAAATCATTCTCGCAGACGATCACAAAATTGTAAGGGAGAGCTTCCGGGCATTACTCGAAAATGTTCCCAAGTTTAAAATCGTCGCCGATGTTGCCGACGGAGAATCCGCGATTAAAGCCGCGCTCGAGTTCAACCCCGACATTGTGGTAATGGATATGACCATGCCGGTCATGAGCGGAGCGGAAGCCACCCGCCAAATCCTGAAACAACGTCCCAAAACTCGGATTATCGCCCTCTCCATGCACACTCACGAGCAGGCCATCTCGACCATGATGAAAGCAGGTGCCACCGCCTTTATCCCGAAAACCAGTAAAGCGGCAGAACTCATCAAGGCGATTCAGGCTGTAATCAAAGGCAAACCCTATGTTGCGCCAGGCTTGGAAATGCCCGCCAATCCAACCATCTCTAAACACGATCCCCATTCCGGCGACACCCCGCTCGCCACATTAAGTCAGCGTGAAAATCAGATCCTGTCCCTGATCGCCGACGGCTATGAAACCCATGCGATAGGGGAAAAACTCGGGATTACAGGAAAAACCGTCGCCAGTCATCGTCATCATATTATGAAAAAACTTAACATTGATTCAGTATCCGGATTAACCAAATACGCTATCAGAGAAGGAATCTCTTCAATATGAAACCAGGCAAACCCGAAATCAGCATCAGCACTGAACTCCTGCGCATCGCCCAACAGCAGGGGCTCGACATCAAAGGTGGTAAAATCCGCCGCACCTCTTCCCGCTTCTGTCTGGGCGTTGAACATGGCGATTACAACGGCACCGAACTGTTCGGGGTTGGCACCGATCGTTTCATCTGGATGGCTTACAAGCCCAATGGTCTGGATCAGATTCGGCTCTTCAGCCAAAACTTCCCCGAGGATGGCATCCTGGAATTCCGGGCCGCCGAAATCCCACCACCCCGCCACCCCGCCATCACGGACTCCTGGGCTCGCTTCCCGCTGGGTTGCCTCTATATCCTACAGAAGGCGGGCTTCAAACTTGAGACCGGTTTCGACGCCGTTCTCATCGGCAATATTCCCGGTGGCGGTATGTCCCGCTCCGCCTCACTCACCCTGAATCTTTTGCTGACGCTATTGGAAGTCAACCACCTCAGATTGGGCCGGAACAAAATGCAAATCATTGATCTCGCCCAAGCGGTCGAAACCGACTACATCGGTTCCCCCTGCGGCCAACTTGACCAGATCATGATCTATTTCGCCAAAGCTGGCATGGGTACCCATTACAATCCCCAAACCCGCTCCATCCGCTATATCCCCCTGGGGGCCAAAACACCGGATTTCCGCATTGTCAGCCTGGACACGGCCACCGTCCGCCCGGGTCTCGAAAAATCTACCTACAAAATCCGACGTAAGGAATGCGATGATTTTGCCGCCTTGGCTGGTCGCAAATTTGGTTTTAAGCAGTTAGCGGAAGTCCGCGATGAAAAGTTGTACCAGAAAATTCTGGCGACCTTTGGCAAGAGTCACCCGGCGCACTGCAATCGTCTCACCTACCTCTTTCATGCCCAGCAACGGTTTTACAAAATGCTCAAGGCCTGGCGCTCCGGTGATATTGCAACCGTGGGCGCAATTTTCCGCGAAGACGGACTCGGACTGCGCGACCAGTACAAAATTTCCGGACCGGAATTGGAAACCATGTGCGATATCGCTCGAACCGTTCCTGGTGTTTACGGGGAACGCATGTTGGGCGGCGGGGACAAGGGGGCAGCGGGCGCCATTGTGGCGGCCGACAGTATCAAGGCGCTCCACAAGGCAGTGGATACGGCCTATCCACGCAGCGTCCCCGCACTGGCGACAAAATATGCCGTTCATTCACTAAACCTGGTTGACGGAATCACGGTCTTTGACTCCATTTAGGAAAATACCGCCATGACACTTAAACTCCATTTGAAACCTGGTCGCGAAATCCCCATTATCCGCGGCCATCCTTGGATCATGTCGGGTGCCATTGCACACAGTGAAGGGAATCACGAGTTGGATGAGGCCGACATCATAACGGCCAGTGGAACCTTTATTGCCCGCGCCACAGTCCACCCCGCCTCCGAAATCCGGGCTCGCGTATTCTCCATTATCGCGGGCGACTGCCTCGATGCCACGAGCATCCGGCAACGTCTGGAGTTGGCTCTGGAACGCCGGCAATGCTGGCTCCCCTGGGGACTCGACACCGCGGCCCGCCTCGTTTTCTCCGAGTCTGACGGGCTCCCCGGACTGATCGTCGATCGCTATGCGGATGTTCTAGTGATCCAACTGCTGACCGCACCTTGGGAGGCACGCCGGGAAATCCTGATAGAGGCACTGAAAAAACTGCTGCATCCCAAAACGATCTGGGAACGCTCCGATGTGGATGCCCGCCGCCATGAAGGGCTCGAGCCCCGGAAAGCGTTGGTTTATGGAACTCCTCTCACCGGTTCGGTCCCTTTCAAAGAAGGAAATCTGCATTTCCTGGCAGATGTGGAGAATGGGCATAAAACCGGATTTTATCTTGATCAGCGCGCCAGTCGACAAGCACTACAAAAATGGGTTGGGCAACTCGGCGCACCCAAAGTGCTGAATGTTTTTGCCTATACGGATTCCTTTGGTGTTTGCGCCCTGCAGGCGGGTGCGGCCAGCGTGCTCTCACTGGATTCTTCCACCTCGGCCCGGGAACTCTCCGACCGGCAAGTTGCCCTCAATCCTAACTGTGATCCCGCTAAAAGAACGTATCGCATTGGCGACGCCTTTGAATTGCTCCGGGAGCTGAAAGAGGATAAAACCCGATTCGATCTCATCATTTTGGATCCGCCCAAACTGGTAAACCGGAAAGCCAAAATGCCTCAAGGTTTACGCGCCTATAAGGATATCAATTTACTGGCCTGTCAACTTCTGAATCCCGGCGGTATCCTGTTCTCTTTTTCATGCAGTGGACTGGTGGAACGGGATCTTTTTGGCAAGGTCATCGAAGGAGCCGCGCGCGATGCCAAACGCTCCGTTCAATTTTTGGAAGACCTCAGCCAACCTCCCGACCATCCCCGCAAACCCGGCTTCCCGGAAGCGGGATATCTGAAAGGATTCGTGGTCGGGTTCTGAGGCAAACGAATATCAACTCATTTTCAACAACAGGCGTAAGACTGGCTATCCCAACAATTCATGCCGGAGCGTCCGAGCGCGTTCCAAAAAGGATTTCACTTCACAGAAGTCCTGTTTTTCAACAGCCTCAATAAGCTCGCCAAGCTGATGCTCATAGGCACGTAACTCCGCGATTATGGCCACCCGGTTGGTTTTAACAATGTCGTGCCACATTTCGGGGGAGCCAGAGGCCACACGTGTGGTCGAGCGGAAGCCCGGCCCGCAAAATTTCGACAAATCGACCGGGTAATTGCGGCTGACTGTTGCCACCAGCAGGGCAGCAATGAGATGCGGCAAATGACTACTACGCGCGACCAGTTCGTCATGCGTCTCAGGGGCCAACCGCACCACCTTGGATCCCACACCTCTCCAAAGCTCCTCGATGATCATAATGGAGGATTCGGTCGTTCCACTAACCGGTGTAAGAGCCGTTACTGCATTTTCATACAGATCTGCGTTGGCCACCTCAATACCGGTTTTCTCCGAGCCCGCCATGGGGTGGCTTCCCACAAAAACCATTTTGGTATCCTTGAACAAATGGTCCATCGCTTGTGCAAGATCAGCTTTGGTACTCCCCACATCCGTCACCACACAGCCGGGCATAAACGCCGCCATACAGTCTCTGGCGAGTTCAGGGATGCTACAGACCGGCGTACAGAACACCGCCACATCAGCACCGTGCAAAGCCGCCTGGGGAGACTCAAAAATCTCATCCACGGCCCCCATGGATAACGCCAAACTCCGGGTCTCCTCGCGACGAGCCGAGGCGCTGACTTTCGCCAGTCCTCTACACTTCAGAGCCAGCCCCAATGAGCCCCCCATCAAACCCAACCCAACGATGGCTACCTTTTTCATAAAGATACGCCTTTAATTAGAATAGACAGGACAAGTTGAATGAAAGCCCCGCTATCTCGCCCATCCTGTACATCCATGTTAATCATTTTGGAATCATCAAAATGCTTTGAGAACTTTTTTCAGCACCGCAATGCAACGCCGGTTTTCTGCACGGGTTCCAATGGTGATCCGGATATATTCGGGCAGACCATAGGGATCCATAGGCCGTACAATCACGCCTTCCCGCTGCATGACATCAAATATTTCCCGTCCTGGCCCGACTTTCACCATGATGAAGTTGGCGCAAGTGGGCACGTATTCAAGTTTCATCTTGTTGAATGCCGCCTCAAAAAAAGCCACCCCATCCTGCGTCATCGCGCGAGTCCGGTTGACAAACTCATCATCCTCCAGTGCCGCGATGGCCGCGATCTGGGCCATGGCCGTCGTATTAAACGGTTGGCGTACACGCTGCAACAGCTTGATGCAATCCTCTGAGGCCACCCCGTACCCAATACGCAGGCCCGCCAGACCATAGGTCTTTGAAAAAGTTCGCAGAAGGATCACCTTACGACCCGCCCGGACATACTTGAGACAGTCAGGCTGGCGCACAGGGGGAAGCAATTCAATATAGGCTTCATCAAACGCCACCAGCACGTGATCAGGAATCCGATCCATGAACCGGTCAAGGGCGGCCTGATCCACCATGGTCCCCGTCGGATTGTTGGGATTGGACACAAAAATCACCCTCGTATCCGGCGTAACAGCGGCCAACATGGCGTCCAGATCATGAGTGAAATTTTTCATGGGCACCTTGATGGTACGAGCCCGGAACATATCCGCCACCAGCTTATAAACCACAAAGGCCCGATCCGCCATCACCATGGAAGTCGAGGCGTCCAAAAACACATGCCCGATAAATTCAATCAACTCATTGCTACCAGCCCCGGTGATAATCTGGTCCGGCGATACATTCAGCCTTTTCCCCAACGCCTGACGAAGATAGAAAGCGCCCCCGTCGGGATAAAGATGCATCTGACGCACGGATTTCTTCATGGCCACCACGGCTTTGGGAGAGACACCCAAAGCATTTTCGTTGGAGGCCAGCTTGATGATTTCGCTCGCATCGTCAAAGCCCATTTCGCGGGCCACTTCTTCAATCGGCCGCCCCGGCTCATACACCCCGAGCCCAGCCACCCACGGTCTCGCCAATTCATTAATTGTCATAACAAACTCCCTTCTACACTTCACCTTTACGCTTTGGGATACGATCCGAGCACCGTCAATAAAGCACAGTGCTGAGCCAGATCCTGCAATCCTTTTTTGACCGGTTTATCCTCAACATGGCCTTCAATATCCACAAAAAAGAAATATTCCCAGCGTTTACTGCGACTCGGCCGCGACTCAATCTTGGTTAAATTCAAACCAAATTTTTTAAAGGATTCCAAGGCACCATACAGGGCACCCGCCTTGTGCTGAACCGCAAACAACAGGGACGTTTTGTCGTCCCCCGTCGGCTGATTATGACTGTTCCCAATGACCAGAAAGCGGGTCGTATTGCCGCTCATGTCCTGAACATCGGACTCAAGGATGTTAAGCCCATAGATTTCCGCCGCCAATGCACTGGCCAAAGCGCCGGCGTCTTTCTCTTTCGCGGCCAATTCAGCCCCACGCGCGGTACTGGCCACCGGAATCAAGTCCACGCCGGCCATTTCACGCTGCGACCACTGCCGGCACTGCCCCAGTACCTGCGGATGACTGTATATTTTTTTAATTTCTTCCCGCGGCACATTGGAAAGCAGATTCTCAGTAATCGGCAAATATAATTCCGCGCAGATTTTCAGCGACGTTTCCGTCATCCGGTCAAGCGTGTAAGTCACCGCCCCTTCGGTTGAATTCTCGACCGGCACAACACCATAGTCGGCCATTTGTTTTTCAACCGCATCGAAAACATCACTAATGGTCTCGCAGGATAAATAGTCAACACTCCCGCCAAACCGGCTGCGCGCGGCCTGATGTGAGAAGGTGGAAGGCGGGCCCATATAGGCCACCTTGAGATTCTTCTCCAGCGCCAGGGCGGCCGACATAATTTCCCGATAGATGGCCCGAATGGACTTATCCGCCAGCGGCCCCCCGCTCAATTTAGAGACGCGGGACAACACTTGTTTTTCGCGGACCGGGACATAAATGCTCTTCCCGTCTTTTTTCTTCAGCTTCCCAATTTCTAAAGCATAGCGCGTACGCTCATTCAAGAGTTTGACAAGCTTCTCGTCGACGTCGTCTATTTTTTTACGGACAGCTTCCAGGCTCATCATTTCTCCTCTTCGTCTTCGTCGTCTTCATCTTCATCATCGTCTTCATCTTCCGATGGATCCGACTCATCGGACGGATCAGACTGATCGGCTTGATCCGACGGGGCTGCGCTCTTTTCACTGGGGGGCTCAACAGCAGGCGCCACAGAAGCAGCGGCTTCCTTGGTGCTGTCATCCTGCTTTTGCCGTAACGCATCCATCCGGCTCAGTTCAGCAATACCCGGCAGATCCTTAACCTCCTTAAGACCGAAATGTTCAAGGAATAGAGCCGTTGTTCCGTAGAGCATGGGGCGCCCCGGCAACTCACTGCGGCCGACGATCTTGATCAGTTGCATTTCCATAAGCATCCGGATCACATGATCCACCGCCACACCACGAACCGCTTCGAGTTCAGCACGGGAAATAGGCTGACGATAGGCAATGATGGCAAGGGTTTCCAAAGCTGGCCGGGACAACCGGGTCGGCTTCCCGACATTTAACATATGGCGCACCCAAGGACCGCCGGTGGGATCACTTTGAAAACGGAATCCATCCGCATTCTCCACCAGATGCACACCGGTTTTGCTGGTTTCACACTCCGTCTGAAGCTGTCGCAGACAAGCCTTGAGTTCGGCATCTTTAACCGAACCATAGACCCCGGCTTCTTCGCGGTTGATTTCAGCCGTTTCCTGCAACAGTTTCCGGATCGCCCCCACGGTCATGGGTTGGCGTGCCGCAAAAATGATTGCCCCGAGGACTTGTTTTAGTTCCACCTGTAATGCCTCCATACCTTAATCCCCTTACACTTCCGCTTTCGTCACAATCACGATCTCGCCAAAATCGCCATCCTGCTGCGCCATCAACTGACGTAACCGGATCAGCTCAAGAACAGCCAGAAAAGTACACACAATCTCATTCCGACTGGCCGCCTTCGCGAACAAAGTCGAAAAGCTCACTTTCCCTTGAGCTTTAATGATGTTCAGCACCAACTCGATCTTATCCGTAACCGTAAACCGCTCGTCATGAATTTCGCCGAACTCTTCGACTTTAACTTTTTTCAAGGCATCATTGAATGCCGTGATCAAGTCAAACAGACTGACATCCCCCAGTCCGATGCCTGGTCCCTCGTCAATCCCTGCCGCCGCATCACTTCCAAGCGCAAAAACGTTTTCCTGGAGATATTCCCGATGCTGCAAATGTGAGGCCGCTTCCTTGAATTTCTTATATTCAACCAACTGCTTGACCAGTTCCCAGCGGGGATCCTCCTCCTCCTCTTCCAGGTCCGGGCGTACATCCACCGGGAGAAGCATGCGGCTTTTGATCATCATCAGCGTCGCGGCCATGACAATAAATTCGCCGGCAATATTGAGATCCAACAGCTTCATGAGAGAGAGATACTCCATGTACTGCTTGGTCACCCGCTCAATCGGGATATTGTAAATATCAACTTCATCCTTCTTGATTAAGTACAAAAGAAGGTCGAGAGGGCCCTCGAAAACATCGAGAGAAACCTTGTAATCATCCTGAACGACAATTTGTGTCATATAAATCCTTATTCCAACCCAACGGCCAGACGGGCGGCCGATAACGTCTTGCGAGCCTCAACACGGGCCTTCGCTGCCCCTTCTTTAAGAACGGCTTCGACGTAGGCAGGATCTTTTTGAAGTTCCTCCCGACGTTTCCGGAAGGGCTCAAAATACGTCCACAACTTTTCAAAAAGAGCTTTTTTGGCGGTACCATACCCGAAACCACCGACCCGGTAACGCGCGTCCATTTCCGCCAGTTCGGTCGCTGAGGCAAAAAGTTTGTATAAGGCAAAAACGTTACAGGTCGCAGGATCCTTGGGAAGCTCCAACGGTGTGCTGTCTGTTACAATCCGCATAACTCGCACCTTGGTATCTTTCTCGGTTCCGAAGATTTCAATCGTATTATTGTAGGATTTCGACATTTTCTGCCCATCCACACCGGGAACCACGGCCACGTCATCACGAATAACCGGCTCTGGAATGGTAAATGTTTCACCAAATTGAAGATTGAACTTAACGGCGATGTCACGCGCCACCTCGACATGCTGCTTCTGATCGCGCCCCACCGGTACGGTCGTGGACTGAACTTCCAGAATATCGGCCGCCATCAGTACGGGATAGGAAAAGAGTGCATG
>Ga0118677_10003293_pt2 | contig 29079 bp, 16 predicted proteins | sample AliMusrvi5mmetaG_FD_86154 | JGI IMG/M metagenome (GOLD analysis project Ga0118677, IMG submission 86154) | reverse complement strand
ATCGGTGCTTTTGCGAAAGAACATTGCCGCCCGCGCCGCGTGCAGAGACGAGCGCGATCCATCCCACCACGAAAACCGATACTGTCCACAGGCACCTTCCATCGTTTGGCATGCGAGTTGAAGCCAGTGCCCTTCGTAGTAGCTCCGCCACATGGCAGATTCCAAGCGGCCCATCTCCTGCGGATTGAATCCCGTCATGTCCGGTCCCGACACCTCATCTTGGAACCAGACGAGTGTCGCTACCACCACTGCCAGTATGGTGGTCACACCAAAAATACGTCGGATGATTCTCATTGAGTTCATTGAGTGTGCAGGAGTGGATCCATAATAGTATAAATCAGACGAAATAGACCTTGAAAAATGGTGCGGTCCCAGCAGACACCCCTCCCCAAAGAAAAGTGTCCGCATATCGCTTCACCCCCATGAAGCGAGGGACCGCACCAAAGTTTTCAGAAAGATCGGCCAACCTGACCCGCCGCCACTCTTCTCTTCTGTGGAAATTGTAGGCCGTGTGCAGCGAGGTGGACGAGATCTACGGTCGCAGGATAGTGACTTTGCTGGTGACGGGGTTGATTTGAACGGTGACGAAGTTGGCAGGTTTTAGGCCATCCGGTTTCGGATCGTTTTCCTGATGGAGGGTGAGAAACCAGTTGGCGTCGGGAATGCTGTTGCTGGCTGCGAGAGTGCCGTTTGGTCGAATGGTGAATGATTTATACCGCACATTGTCTGTCGAGAAAGCCCCCACGTTGCTTGCTGGGGTGATTTCCGCTCCCAAGCCGGTGGAACTATTTTGAATTAGGGGGGAGACGGCGGCATTTTCGGAAATAATGACCCGGGGTGGGAATAACACCAGACGGGATGCAGGGACGGCAATGGTTCCGTCCATGATAAATATTTGCACCCCCCGCCAGAGGGAAGCTCCCCCGGTTGTGACGTCGAACTCAGGCAGCTTGTAGAGACGGACTTCCACAGGAAGATTGCGGGCGATGGCCGTCTGACGCGCTAGGGCGATTTGATCGCCGAGGCGCTGGGCGGCATTCGCAAGTTTTGTCGAGCGGGAAACGCTGTTGAGTCCGGCGGTGGCCAGCACCGACAAAAAGCCAATAATCGCAACAACGACGAGCAGCTCGATCAGCGAATACGCAGAGGATGGTCCCGCAGAGCAGGGAGGGACACGGAGCGCAGAGGGAGAAATGCGAGCGGGCAGATTGATCTCCGGGGATACTGAGCACTTGGGCTGCATCGGTGCGGATAGAGAGGTCAGGGATTGAATTGGAGCTCTCCCACGATGCGGAATATGTAGAAATTCGGCAGGGCGGAGGCGCCGGTGGGCGGGAGGCTTGTCATGCTCGCGTAGTCTGGCAGTGCGGGATCGCGCAGCTTCACGTAGCGCTCGATGGTGGTGCTGCCACGATAGGTGGAGATGACTTTATCCTGCCCTTCAGTCCAGGTCGTGGCATCGCTGTTCGGCTTCTTTTTCAGCACCTCGACGCGGTAGTGGACCGTGTAGGTGTTCGACTTGGTGGTGAGCTTCGGGTAGATGCGGGCGTAGGGCCGCTCCTTGCTGTTGTCCCCGGTGAGCGTGTTGGTGGACCAGAATGTTCCGCCGTTCACATCGTTCCAAGTGGAACCCGCAGGCACGAGCGGGATCGAGCAAATCTCCGCAGCGGAGCGGAAGAGATCGTTGGCTGCAAAACGGTTCTCGAAGCCTTGCAGAGTCTCGGTGAGATTGAGGGGGTAGCGGCTGTTTCTGGTGGTGCCTTCCGCTAAGACAGCCCCTTTTCGCGTTTGATCTGCTGCCAGACTGCTCTTGATTGCCAGCATCCATTCCGTATGAAGAGCTGCCTGCACGGCCGTGCTGCGCTGGATATAAGTGAAAGGAAGGATTTGGTAGTTCATGTTGACGCGGCCAGCCGTAGAAAGGGGTTCGCTGATCGCGTAGGGTTCGACAACGGGCATGTTAAAAAGATCAAGCAGAAGGTAATCCGGCGGATTGCCCGCCCCGGGGTGGCCGGAAGCTGTGAGAGCGGCAGGCCGGAAGAGAAGTGTCTGCCATGGCCGGTTGGCAAGGACCCCCGTTGGCAGCGATCCCAGAATTCCGGCTGAGGGGACAAGGCGATTCGGCGAGTAAAGTCCCGGACCGAGTTGAGCATCTTGACTTCCAACGGCCAAGTAGGGAATCATCGTAGTATTATAGGTGCTGTTGACTTGGATGCCCTCGTCGGCAAACCCGATGTAGGGACCGTCGGCAGCCTCGCCATAGCCGTTGTCAAAATCTCCAGATGCGGTGAGCCCTGGCGTGATCATGTCGCCGTTCACCCAAGTGGAACGCGAACGCGGGTCGCTCGAGAAAGTGTTGGTGTCGGATGGCGAATAATAGCCGTTGGTTAGCATAGTGGACCCTTGGTACGCATAGCCTACAGCCTGCGCAAAGCTATGCGCCTTCGTTTGGAAATTCGGGTTGGTGTTGAAATAACTCGGGTGATTGGTGAAATACGCCGCACCGTTGAGCGGATTCGATCCCGCAGCCACCATGCGAAAGTCCCCCGAGGTGATCTGAACGCTTCGAACAACATCATTCGGAATGATGAGATCATTCCCGCTATTGCGCGCTCTCGAAGAACTATTGGTCCATGCTTGGTGGCCGTTATATAGGGCGTTAGTTGCGGGGTTAGGTGAAACGGAGGCGCAGGTCGGTAGTGGCAAACCCACCACATTTGGCAAACTGAGATTGTTGATCGTTTGAATCGTGTAGCCTCCATAAATTGTTTTTATCGTGATATTGCCACCTGTGAAATTGAAGGTTGCAGGGGTGTTGGTTGAAAACGCGGGGGAAAGTGTATTGATGGCACCTCCCGATAATGAGGCGATACCTCTACGACCTCCATATAACCTGCCGGCAAGGAAATCTGCCTGACTGGCGTACGTCGCACTGTCCGAGGAAAAAATGTTGGTCATGCTCGCGGCATTGGTTCCCCACTGAAATCCACCTCCTGAGGTCAAGCCGCTGACCTCGATGCTCAAATTCGGCAAAAGCGGATTGATTCTGGGATATCCATGTGCAGGTATAAAAGTTTCCAAGAGCAGTCGGGAACAAAGAAGGGTGTTCGTCGTCATTCCGGAAACCGAGTTGGTATCATACCAAAATATCAGGCCGACCTTGGTGACATTTGGGAACCGTCCAAATCCGCGCGTTCCATTGGTTCCGGCGGTCGGAACCACAATACCGTTGGTGCTATAGTAGTTGGCCGCGACCGTGCCTCTGGTAGTATCCTGGAGATTGATGCAGCGGACGTAGTCGAAGATTTCAGTGGCGATCTGCTCGGATTCACCGGGGGCCCAGGCATTGTATTTTCCTAAAATACCGGAAGACCCTCCGAAGCCCGGAACGGCCTGCGTGGTCATGCGGCGGAAGTAGCCGAGGAGAGTCTGGTTGCGGGCCAGATTGTAATCGTTTGTCGGGTTGTAGGCGTCGGCCCGCTGGAAGTAGTAGCCGTTGGTTCCCACGGTGCCACAAAACGCGATGAGCCGGTCGAAGGGCGTTTGTTTGTTTGTGGAGGTATCAACAGGCCAGATGAGAATGCGCGGGGTGTTGAAAAGGGTCACATCCGGAGCGCGGCTGGACGCGGTCAAGAAAAAGCGCCCCTGGTCGAGCTGCTGCGGAGTAATCGGGTTCGTGCCGCTCGCGGAGCGGTTGGTGGAAAATAGTAACTCATCCACATTGGCATACAGGCGGGAGGCATCGTCCGGCAGCCTGGCTGCACCCGGATTAATCACACTTCCCCACTGCGAGCCGCCACCTTGGTAGGTGATGCGCGGCGCGATATCCATGATCTGGTTGGTGGTGAGGTTTGTGAAGACCGCCGAGAGCGAGATGGTGGCAGGATGCCCGGGAAAGCGCTGATATTCGCCCGCCCACGGTTGGCTGATCGCAAGATTCACATCCTGTCGGGAGCCGATGATCGGGGTGTCCCAGTAATTGGCGGGCATCGTAGTGGAGGGAGTCAAGCTGGTGGACACATCGAAGCTGGCATCCGTATAGCCCCAAGGGGGACCGGAGGCGGTGTTGATGTTGATCTTGCAGGTGTCGTCATCGGTCCAGAAGGCGATGCGGCCGACGATGGGGTTGGCGGCGGTGGCATTGACCGTGACCGAGTTGCCGCTTCCGCCCGTGGGTGCGGCGAGTGTGCCATCCTCAAGAACATAGAGCCAGGTGACCGGCATGGGCGCGGGTTGGAGCGCTGTGGCCTCCGGCGCACCGCTGATAGCGAACCCCCGCACTGAGCTGCTGGCACGGGGATCGAGGATCGGGTAGTTGGTGCGCGCATTTGCCCCGGTGCCGGATACGACGGGAGCATTGAGGTCGGTGTAGAGGGCCGGGTTGTTGGTCCATCCGGTGAGGGCTGTGTCGTTTGTGGGGAAGGCATCGGCCACCATACTTAAAGAGGAGTAGAGTTTATAAATATGAACGAGATTCGAACCCGTGGCGCTGTAGGTGCGGATGGCACCCGGTTGCGAGGCCCAGGCCAAAGTGGGATCGGCTTTTGTGGCGGCGGAGATTTGAGCCATCACCACGTTGATGGCGTATTCCGCAAGGTTGCGGGTGAGCGTGCTGCCGCGGTAGGCGGAGGAATTTGCCCGGTCGGACTCCACGCGGTTGAGGAGGCCGATCGCGAGCGCGGCGAGCAGAACGAGGCAGCTCAGAACGATGACGAGGGCGGTGCCTTCAAGAGGATTAGGTTTGGTGCGCCTAGGTTTTACGAGAGGACCGGGCATGGCATCTAGGGGCTCCAACGGCTGCCACGCAGCGGCACGGTGGTGGTGAATACCCGGTAGGGAACTTTTTTGCTGGAAAGAGCCGCTCCTATGGCGTCGAGGTCATTATCGTATGAGGAAGCAGTGGTGAAGAGGCTGGAGCGATTGGTGATGCCCAGCGCGCTTGCGGCGGAATCCGCCGTTGAGGCTGTCCCTGCAAGGCGGTTCGCGGCAGCTTCCTCGATGGCCACCATGGTGATATTGACCAATGGCGGGAGTTGATGCATCTGCGCCGGTTGGATCCCGCTCACCCACGGTGTATGAGAGTCCCAGCCGTAGTTTGTGGCGTTGGTCGAGTAGCCGCTGGCTGTGGTGGAGGGCACGCGGACGACAAAGGCGATGATGTTTTCGGCCAGCGGGCGCACACCGTTCGTGGGGGCAACCCAGTTCGAATCCGTCAAGCGTCCGGAGGTTGGATCGACGATCAGGCTCTCGGATGAGGGCTGCCATTGGTAAAGGCGGAAGCGGGGTCTTTCTATTAGCTCGGCCAACCCCGGCTTGGTCGGATCATTTCCAAAGGCTACAAAAAACCCGCATGGGTTCAGGCTACCCGGCGGGTTGGCTGCGATGGTGTTCGTAAAGTATCCAAGCGGAGCCTGAAAAAACAGGGAATGGCCGACGGGTTCGAGCGAGCCCGGTGTCGGAAAAAAAGGTTGCTGCGTGATCAGGAAATGCAGATCGGATTGGCGTCCGTAGAGAGCGGGAGTGAAGTTGGTGTTTGTTCCCCGAGGATTTCGGTTGGCGTCAAAATAATCCCAGTAGGTATTGAGGGTGGCGACGCCGAGCGTGCGGCTCACGGTCTCAAAGCCGGTGCGGGCGCTCTGAAAGGCGTCTATTTTTGCGGTGGAGGTTTTGATGCCTCCGGCCATTTGGCTTATGGCCATGAAGATAAGGCCCACCATCATGGCCAAAACCGCACACGCGACCATCAACTCGATCAGGCTGAATCCGGAAGGGCGAGCGCTCACTGGCGAAGCGGTGCGAATTTTAAGCCATCCGAAAAATGGGAGTGCCGGGACCTTCACTGAGCGGAATTGATAATGAGCTGGCTGTAAACCGTCTTGCTATTCGTATTCGCGAAATGGTGCACGGTGACTTTCAAGAGCTGCGCGATGCTGCCATCGGTCGCCAGGAGGGATGGTGGTGCGGTGACGGCGGCGCTCGCCACAAAAACAGTTTGCGCGTTGCTGGAGGCTTGCTGAACGCCTTCATCATCGAAATAAAAGATCTGTTTATCGAAGGCAGCAGAGAGATTCGCGAAAGGGACGCGCATGGCCTCGCCGACAGTCTTCCTGACAATATCGATCTGAACGCTGTCATCCATGGAATTGCGAAGTGTTTTCATCCCCGACGCGGCCAAACCTATAACCGGAATCATCGCAAAAGCAAAAATTCCAAGCGCAATAGTGACCTCGATGAGGCTAAAAGCGGCTGTGCGGAGACCTGGTCTCGCGACACCCTCACGGCCAATGCGCATGGAGGCCGTTGCATTTTGATTATTCGAATGCATAATTTATTATTGATTATATAAGCGCAGCTTGAGTCAAGACATTTTTATCAGAGTCGGCCCGGATTGGATCAATGGGAATGAAGGGGGGGCCGGAAAACATCAAGATGCACGAGAAAAATGGAGATCCAAGAGGAGAACACGATATCCGCGAGCAGAGTCGCGAGGCACGATTACCGGGGAGACGCCGGAAGAATGGCCGCTTTCGGAACCAAGAGCTGTGGTGCGGCGATTGGTCAAAAGCAAGGCGTCTTCGAAAAAAACAAAAAAAAGATTGACTGGAGAATTGGTTATATTACCAATCATATATTATGCCATTGAATAACCACGCAGGGGTGGGCTGGACTTGCTCTGGAGCACGCTGATGTCCCGTTCTGAGCGGTATCACAAATGAACCCTCGGAAACCAACACAGAGTGATCTGGCCAAAGCCGCCGGGGTCTCTCAATCGCTGGTTTCTCTGGTGCTGGGCGAGTCTTCGGCACCAGTGGCCAAAGAGACGCGGCAGCGCATTTTGGATGCGGCCAAGCGGATTGGTTTTGCGTCCAAGGTCAAGCGGAGAAAAACCCGTGCGCGCAAGCTGCTGGCCTACATCCGAACCTCATTGGAGATCCGCAGCCCGGAGAATCAAGGTATCCATGATTCCTACATTCAGTTCTACAACCACATCCAAAATTCATTGGTCGAGCAAACTTACGCCGCAGGTTATGAGCTCATTGTCCGTCCCTACTCTCAACCCGCGGATCTGACGCATTGGCTTATCGAATGGGGGGTGGACGGAGTTTTCTGGCATTCCAGCGACGAAAGCCTTGCCCGTTGGATTGCCACCCGCTTCACCACGGTCCAGATCAACCGACACCTGCGGATTCCAGCAGATTCCGTTGTGCCGGATCAGGAGGGCGTAGTCCTTGTGGCTCTCAACCACCTCAGGCAGCTCGGCCACAAGAGGATCGCGTTGCTCTCGTTCTCACGGAACGATGATGTCACGAGGCTGCGCAGCCGCACCTATATGGAATACATGCGTGAAAATCGGCTCGCCTCTTTCGAGGATTGGATCGCCGAGGGAGATCTGGACAAAATCATCCGCATGCTGGCCGAACGAAGCCCGCAAAACCCCACAGCCCTCATCGTCGGCGACTACTCGGCGCTTGTGATTCAACAAAAGCTCCGCCAGATCGGCTTCTCGCTGCCCGGGGACTTGAGCATTGTGGGCATCGATAATGTGTCCGCCTCGAATTTTTCCAATCCGCGGCTGACCTCCGTGGACATCCAGATCGAAGAGATCACGAGAGTGTCCCTATCTTTGATGATGTCCCGCATCAACGACACGGAGAGCGCATTCCAGAAAATTGAAGTCTCCCCCCGCCTGGTCGTCCGGGACTCCTGCTGTGTTTTCCAGAAACACAAGCACAACGTGCAGTGAAGGAATGCAAAAACTCAGCCAAACGATTATGACCAAACGCAGTAATATCAACCCTGCAACATTCACTCGCCGCCATCGCGGCAATGGGTTTTTCAAAAAATCCCTCGCGCTGATTTTTCTGGTGTTTGGAGCGACGCTTGTGATGGCGGAAACAAAAGCCGTCGCGGCTCCCGGCGTTTTTCTGTTCAAGGATGGCAAGACGGAGGGGCGGTTGTTCCTGCCCAGGACCATCGGGCGTCCGGTCCTTCTCGCGGCGGAGGAAATGCGGTCCTATTGGCACAAAATGACCGGAACAGATCTGCCGCTGGCTTACCGGGAGCCGGATGCCAGACAAATGAAGGATGTTGGCATTCGCCTGGTGGTCCGGCCGGAGGAGGAGTGGAGAGGCAAGGAATCCTCGCAGTCATTTGCCATCGAAGAAACCCCCAAGCCGACGCCAACAGTTCCGATGGTCGGAGTGACCATTACAGGCAACACGGAGATGGCGGTTCTCTACGGTGTTTACCAGTATTTGGAGGGGCTCGGGATGAGATGGTTCACACCCGGAGAGATTGGAGAGAACGTTCCCGCGCTTGAGTCCGTCCCGGTGGCCAGTGGACGCCGCACGTATGCGCCGTCCTTCGTCGAGCGCTGCCTCGATTTGTCGGGCACCCCAAAGGATCACTTCGATGTTTCCGACCCGAAGGCCTACCGGGATGGGGCGCAGGACGAATACGCGCTCTGGCGCTTGCGGAACCGTTTGATGTTCACCCGCTCAATCAATAACGGAAACTATTTTGATTTTAACAAAGTCACAACAGCCGCCGCGCATGGGATTCGAGCAATTCTGGCGAATGTCGATTTTGCGAAGGAGGCCGAGCGTTTCCCGATGGTGACCATCGACGGCGAGACGAAGCGTCGCGAAAAAGGCGGGCAGATTTGCTTCACGAACGAAAAAAACGTTCAGCGGGCGACGGATTTGGCCGTGGATTTTTTCGAGAAGCAGGTGGCGTCGCGCCCCGGCCGCAATAGCGACTTTGACGAGGCTATGGATACCTATCCCATGGGGCTTTCGGATGCCAGTGGGATCTGCGAGTGCGAGGAGTGTGCGAAGGTGGCGGGGCAGGGGCCGAACAGCAGGGACCGCCTCGTCTGGTCTTTCTATAACCGTGTGGCCAAAGGATTGGCGCAGAAAATGCCGGGCAAGAAGATCGGAATCAACGCCCCCTATTTTGAGCTCACCCGACCGCCGGCAGACGTGAAAATCGAGCCGAACCTCGTGGCGATCTTTTGCCGGGTCACCGGCTGGAGCGCGAGTCCGGAGGATGCGGATTCCTACCCGCTGACCAAGGACCTCCGTGAAAATATGAAAGCCACAGGGGATGCCGGGGCGGAGTTGCGGAACTATGATTACAGCGCGTGGAACGGCGGAACGCAGATGCTGAACATCCTTGATGCCGCGGAGCTTTACCATCAGATGAATCAGCGCCGTTACCACGTCGAGGTGATGAACCGGAGCGAACAAATGTGGCCAGTGCTTTGGACCCTGGCTCAATATGTCTGGAATAGTGATCGGAGCACGGGGCAACTATTGGAGCAGTATTGCCATGAGTATTATGGGAAAGGCGGAGACGTGGTGCTCGATCTGCTCAAGCGCATCGATGCCAATATCCGGAAACTTCCAAGAGTTGTCTACTGCGGGTTTTACGAGACGCAGAGAGCCATGAGCGAAGATATGGTTGCGGATGGCAAAAAGCACCTCGCCGCGGCCATCAAGGCAGCAAGCGGCAAGGAGAGGACGAGGTTGGAATTATTCCGCGACACCTTTGTCATGCACGCAGGCATGGCCTCTGTCTATCGCCTCTACTGCGAGGCATTGAACACCCGCACCGGGGCGGCCATTGCCGCGTATCAACAGGCTGTGGCCGACTTTGAAAAGCATTGGATCTCGCGAAACCTGCAAGTGACAACTTCCCCCCGCGCGTTGGCCAAGGTGAAGCAACTGGGCGAAGTGGCCCGCGAACCCAAACCCGCAGCCCGCAAGGAACTTGCCGACCCGACCGTCTGGCGTCGCGAACTTTTTGCCTACGACAAAGTCCCGGCGGAAATCCCAAATTTGTTTCCGTTGCCCGATATCTGGAAATTTCGCATCGATTACCGGGACGAGGGATTGAAGGAGGGATGGGAACGGCCCGACTACAAGGACGACAAGTGGCAGCCGATTTCCACAGGGGACAATTTTGATAATCAAGGGAACGTCGCCGTGGTCGGTCGGTTTTGGTATCGCGTGAAATTCACGGCTCCTGTTTTCCCCCGAGGGAAAAAAGTGCTCCTGCGGATCGGGTCCTTGGACGACGACGGGGATATCTACATCAACGGGCAACTCGCCTATTCGCGCAAAATGGAACATCCGGATGACTGGCAAACCTCGTTCGCGTTCGATGCGACGCCTTACCTCCTCCCCGGCAAGGAAAATGTCATTGCGGTTCGGGGCTACAATTCGTTTGGGGCGGGCGGAATCTGGCGTCCCTGTGCACTCTACACCGACTAATCGGAATCAAGACAATGATCGTTAAAAGATGTGTTTTTGGTTTGCTCTTTGCCTGCGTGGCGGCGGTTGGATCGGCAGAAGAGCAGCCCGCGGGGGCGGTCAAGGAATTCGAGGTTGATCCGCTGACCCGCTACCAGCTTTCCTTCGATGCCGTCGTCGCGCCGGGCGCGGAGGCAGATTGGGAGGTCCGAATTTTCTCCAAGGATGGCCTCCTGCCATACGAGGGGGTTTTCAAATACGATTGGCAGAAAATCCGGCCGGAGCAAAAATCGTATCGGCACGCTTTTCTGACTCCTGCGGGAGGCCGGCGTCTCAAGTTCCTCATCCACCACCAGGGCGCGCTTCCGGAGACCCGGGATGTCAAACTGGAAAAAATCGAAGGGGAAAATCTGGTGATCAACGGGGATTTCTCCGCAGGCCTGGGGAATTACTCCGGGTGGAACACGCGCCACATGGCGGAATTGGTGAAAGACGAACTGGGCCAAAGCGTTTTGAAATGCGAGCCCGAAGGCTATGCCATCACCGACCCTATTCCTGTTGAACCCGGTGGGACCTATAGATTCCAGCCCGGTTCCACCGGAGGAGGAAGGCTTCTTCTCTACAGCAGGGACTTGTTGCGCACGGGCCTGATGTTTGAAGGAGGATTTCAGATAGAAAAAAAACCGTTGATCGAAATCCCGCCGGATACCGCGTTCATTCGGGTCGAGTATTGCGACGGGCGGGAACCCCGGGTTCCTGCCATTCGCATGCTAGGAATCGAAAAGGTCAAAAATGGCGAACCCCGCACTGCGGATAACCTGCCGGCCTATCCCGGGGAAATTCTTCTCAAAGCCAACTCCCCGCTCCAGGAAATCCGCGCGGCCCGGGAGATCCAGCACTGGGTTGAGAAAATATCCGGCAAGGAAATCCCGGTGCTCGCCGAGCCGGGCGGAAGGAAAGGCACCAGGATATTTGTCGGCAAAGGATGGGCGGACGGCCGCTTCCCTGAAGATCTGAAATCCTTGGACGGGTCCGACGGTTACGCGGTCAGGCGCAAGGGAGAGGATATCTATGTCTTTGGCGCGCGTCCCGTTGGCGCTCTCCATGGGGCGATCCGTCTCCTCGAAGAGAACTCGGACCTCATTTTCGCCCGACCCAGCAAAGACTTTGGGACCGTTTACTCCAAAAATGCAAATCTGGCCTTCGAAAAAGCGGATTTCCTGCAACGCCCCGCGTTCGGATACCGCATGAGCCACCAGCGCGTCGCCTCGACCTCCGATGACGGGATCTGGCAGGGGCGCGTGGGAATGAACACGTCCCCTTTCCTGTATAACGGATTTCGGAGCCGTGAAATGGGCGGGGTTCTGTCCTTCGAGGACAATTTCATGGGGACCATCGAACAGAACCCGGAGACATCCTTCGAGAAATGTGAAAAGGAACATCCGGAGTTTTTTGCAACCGTTGATGGAACGAGGCAGGTCGTCAGGAGGGGATACATCTGCTACACGGCCCCAGGAATTGCCAAAGCCATCTCGGACGGACTGCAAAAAGCGGTCGAAAAAATGGAGCGGGGCGGTGAAAAAGTGGAGTTTATCGACATCCGCACTCGGGATGGCTGGGCCGTCTGCGCGTGCGAGGGCTGCATGAGCCCGATCAAATTGCCCGACGGGTCTCTTCTGAAGCCCAAGGCGGATACTTCCGGGCAAGACCCGCTCTTCTTTTCGACGCGCATGGCGATCATGCTGAACGAGGTGGCCAAGCAATTCGAAAAGGTCCGTCCCGGCGTCTCTATTACAGTCCCCGGCTACATCTACGCCTCCACGCCGCCGGCAATCGAACACGCCAGGTCGCTCGTTCCGGTTTTTTGTGCCTATCCCACATGCACGATCCGTTTCCCCATCCTAGAGGGCCAGAACAACCATCACGACGTCGGGCGGGAGTGGGAGCTGAAATACCGGGAATTTTTGGAACGGGCGCGGAAGCGCGGCGGGAAGCTGGCGATGTTCGCTTATTATTATACTGCCGGATTCTCCGCCGTGGCGGATTCCGCTGGCGCGGATTGGCTTGCCATCTCCAAGGCCGGGGCCTGCACCAAAATCCACCTGGATGGGTTGGGGTCCGACAAGGATATCGCAAATGAAATCAATCCCTGGGATTACGATGCGGCGGAAAGGTGGGTTATCGCCCGGCTCATGTGGGATCCGACGCTCAGCCCGCAGGCCCTGCGCGAGGAATTTACCCGGCGCGCGTATCAAAATGCGGCCCCGGAAATGCTCGAGTTCTACAACACCATCAGAAATTCCTGGGGAAATCCCGACATCAAAGCCCTGGTGAATTGCCATACTCCAAGCTCCATCCTGTTTGACACGTTTATTATCAAACCCGGGAACGAGGCGAAGCTGAGAGCCCTGCTGGTGGCCGCGGAGGAAAAGGCCAAAAATCCGAATTCGAAATCATTGATCCACGCCACGCTGGCGGCATTTGACAAATTCGCGGAGGGAATGCAGCGCATTTACATTCCCTATGTCGAGGAATCCACCCGCGAGTGGGACAAGCCTGATTCGACGTTCTGGTTCCAGGCCCTGAAGCTCGGCGGCTTCAAGCAGGTCAGCACTTGGAAGGATTTCAAGATGGCGGCGGCGACCCACCCGACAGATGTTGCTATCATGCGCGACAAAGAAAATATCTATGTCCGCTTCGATGCCCACCAGGCTGCCCCTAAGGGAGATCAGGTGGAAATTGTCTTTGAGGCCAAGAGGAACACCAACAAATATTTCTTCGCGCTGGAGAGGGATGGAAAACCCCACGGCATGGAAAACTATTCGCCGGAACAGACCAGGAACTGGGCGGGCAAGGTGGCGGCTTCCAATGATGGCTACGTCGCGATGTTTCGGATTCCCTTTGCGGCGATCAAAAACCTGGATGTTGCCCAGGACGCGTTCGAGCTGCCCTCGAAATTCAGCCGGATGATTTCTGACAAGCAGGAAGCGGAAGAGAGCACGTTGGACGGGCTCCCGATCACGCTGACCCACTACCCGAACCATTGGACCGTGCTGTCGGCCAAACAAGAAAACAAATTGAAATGAACGGCAAAATCCCGATCTCGATCATGTGCGTTTTCCTGGGGGCCCATCTCATGGCGGACGAGCTCTTTAAGGTTTCCGAGAGCATGACTGTTCAGAAACCTGCGGAACTGACAGGCGAACCCATCGCGGTCAATCCCGGGAAGAAATACCAGATTGCCATTTCTGCGAGCGCGACCGGCGAACAGACCATCGAGGAAAATGCGCGGGTGCGGATCGTGTCGCAAAAAGGATCGACGGGCAGGGTTCGAGTCGAGTTTCTGGACAAGGGGGGAGCCAAGATCGCGGATTTCGGCATCGGGATTCTCTCGCAAGAAATGAGGGACTATGTGAGCGTTCTCTATCCTCCAGAGAACGCCGCAGGCATGAAACTGTATTTGGAACCAGCCAAGAGCCAACAGATCTCGCTGGGAAAGGCCGCCGTATCACAGGACATCTCCGGCAAGGAGAAGGAGGCGGTCAACCCCCATCCCACATTCGAGTTCGGGGATTTGAACTGCTATGGATACCAGACGGGATTTGGTGGCGGATTTTACCAGAGGCCCGACGGAAAAACCGTGCTGAATACCGGCTTCACTGGCCTGTCGCCAGCGTTCCCCGTGAAAGGAAACACCTACTATGATGTGCGTGCACTGGGCCTGGCCCACCTCGGAAGAAGATCGTCCATGATGATGCAATGCTTCAAAGCACAAGATGCGAGCCCCATCAAGAGCATGCGTGTCAACATCGGTGAAAACGGGGAGACGACCCGGCTGCTCATGCCCCCCGAAGCGGTGCGGGCGAACTTTTTATTTTATTACGTTATTATTGAGGAGTTGAGCGTGACGGAATCTACGAACCAAAAATAAATCCTCTGGCATAGGAATCCAACCTCAAGCCCGACATATGACGCACCTGCTCCCAACCCGGCTCCAGATTTCTCCCGCACGTCACAGGTATTTCGCGATGGCCGTTCTGGCGGCCTGTTCGATTTGCCGCGCCGCTCAACCCGATATCCTTTGGAAGTCGGACTTCTCCGCGCTTTCGCCTGGACCGATCGAGGGAGCTGGACCGTCAACGGTCATCGCCGAGGAGGGCACGCTCCGCTTCCTTTCCAAACAAGACTTGGCAACGGAAGTGCTTTTTAGCGAGGCGAGCAAAAATGCTACCGGCCTGATCGATTACAGAAGCCAGGTCCGCTTTCGCTACCAAGATAATTGCAGGGTGTTCATCGTCGCAAAAGACCGGGGCCTGGGGAGAGACGCGGCGGAATATCTTTGGTATTATGTGGGGATTGAAAAAGACGGCGTCGGCATCAGTTGCCACCATCTCAAGGATCGGGAACCGTTCAAGGGCGACCCTCGGGTGGCGACGAGCATCAAATTCAAAGACGTGGGATTTTCCAACCTCAACCCGGACACCTGGATCACCGTTGCTGTGGACGTTGGCGACAAGGTCATAAAGGCGCGGATCACGCAAGAAAACGGCGAAAACGGCGAGTGGCAATTCCCCGTGTTTTCCGGGACGGGGGGAAGCAGGCTTGTGGCTTACTCCCCCATCGATGTCAGCGAGTTTTTTATCGAGCAACTCCCGCACCCCGTCACGGCATCGCAGTAAATCTCTCCTGAATATGCTCGCGCTTGCGTTGGTTCCTCGCCATCAGCGCGATCCCAACCTGACACTTTCCACTCCGACGAACCAATCCCTATGAATCCCGAACCGCATACCAACCCGTTAGAAAATCATCCGTTCTTCGAACGCTGGCAGGACCCGGAGTCCGGGGTCGTCAGCTATATTTTGACCGAGCGGGTCGCCCCGCTCCAACAATCATTTTATTTCACAAATGCCAGCATATCGCCTGATGAGCGGTGGCTGTGGTTCTACACTAGCTTTCCGCCGAACCAGACCCCGACGCTCGGATGTGTCTCGCTGGATCCGGCGAATCCCGTGATCAGGCACTTTCCACAGGCTGGGTTCACGAGTGCTTCGCCCATCGTCGCCTCCGAGGGCGACGCGGCGTATTTCTGCATGGGAGCAGGTGTTTACAAACTCAGTCTCGATGGAAAAGTGGAGGTCGTTTGCTCTCTGACCAAAGACCAGATCGGTCGCCGGCATTTTTCACGCATTGTCACGCATCTCACGATGTCTGCGGACGGGAAATATTTCCTGCTGGATGGAGACCTGGGAAATTATTGGTGGGTCGGGATCGGAGGCATCAAGACCGGCGAGGTCAAGATTCTCAAAACCTTTGCCAACCACCACGACCACGCGCAGTTTTCGCCCGTGGATCCGGATCTTTTTCTGATCTCACAGGACCACTGGAGAGACAAGATCACCGGCCAGGGCTTTCCCCTCAACCACCGGCTCTGGCTGATGGATGTCCAGCAAACCCGGTTTGAGGCCGTCAGCACGAAGAACTGGTATGCCCACAATTCCAACTGCACCCACGAGTGGTGGGCCAAGGACGGGATGCTGTGCTGGGTCGATTATGACAAGGGGGCCTTTGAAGCTGACCCCTACACCTTGGAGACGACCCATGTGTGGAATCGCTCGATGTGCCACGCGCATTGCTCTGCGGACAGGCGCTACTGGTGCGCCGACGAGAATCCGTATAAATGGGCGACAGAGCCGGTTCAGATCCTCTTTTATGATCGCCAGGAGAAAACGGAAAAACACATCGTCACCGCGATGCCGCAACCCAAAGTCCCCCAGAATCTCTATCGTCTGGATCCGCCCTATTGCTCAAGGGATACTAACCATCTCGATCCCCATCCGCATTTTTCTCCGAAAAATACCTGGATCACCTACACGACGATGGTCCGGGGAGAGGTGGACGTGGCGCTCTGTCCTTGTGCCCCATTGAAATGAAATAGCTTGATCCGATCGAACCAATATTTTCGATACCATGTTGACCTATCAGTCCGGCGGCCTTGAACACAGCGATCGGGGCTCCTATTTCCCGCAGAGGCCTTACTATCCACTGCTCGCCGCCAACGGAGCCGATGCGATCCTGCTCGGGATTGCCGGATTCCCGGACGATCCGAACTGGATGGCCTATTCGATGCCCTTGCCCTTCCGCATCAGTCTCGGTTGGTTCAAAACGGCGCGCCGCGACTATCTCTATGCCAACAAACGCTATGGCGTGCCATCCTCTGGCACCTCCGCGGCTTTGGCTGCGCCGACCACTCTTCTCACGGTCGGCCGCGAAAACAACCTGGGAGTCCGAAACCCGCTCCAGTCGTTCGACCCGGAGATCCGTGTTCTCACCACCACGTTTGAGCTGACTGAATCGCGCGGAAAGCTTCCGGCAAAAATCAGAGTCACCAGTTTCTTGACCGATGAGCATTTACTGGTCGAGCGCTATGAGGTTCTGGAAGCGCCGCAGAGCGGATTCCGCCTGGGATTTCAGCTGCGTCCGGCCTTTCCCACGGACATGACCGAGTTCTGTGTGTCTCCACAGGACGTCCATTACGATGTCCTGCCCCGCGGATTCCGCTTTTCATACGTTTATGAGGCCCCGGAAATTTATGATGGCGCGGCAGCGACCTGGACTGACCTGCCCGACTGTACCATCGAACTCGAGGAGGGCATCCCGGTTATCGAGCGCACGCCGGTGGTGGCGGCCGGTGGAGCGGTGACCCACTACGTTGCAGTGGTTGACTCATGCGATGCCACAGATTTCCACGGAGAAATCGACCGCTTGCGCGAAAAAACGCTGGCCAGGGGTTATGAGAGGATTCTCCAGGAGCATATCGAAAGGAGCCCCTCCTGCGGGCCGAACGCCAAGGTCCATCTTCCGGAAAAGGATCTGGAATACCTCTACGACTACTCGCTCTACGTGCTCGACTCCTCGTTCAACCGGGAGAGCGGGTTCCTGCCCATGGGCATCCTTCCAACCTGCTGGCAGAACGCCATGTTCTGGGATATGTGGTTTGCCTCCATGGCCTGGCTGGGCTCAAATCGCCCGGACAAGGCGGCCAAACTTTCCAGCTTTTACCGCAACAAACTCGAAGAGGCCCGCCGGTTGGCCGGAAAAATGGAAACGGCTGGAGCCAGGTTTGCTTGGACGACCAGCCGCGAGCATTTCGAAATCGGTGCCGAGCGGGTGATTCAGTTTCACAACAATGCGGTGATCGCCCTGCAAAGCCTGCAGGTCTATGACTTCACGGGCGATGTGGAGTTTCTCCGCGAGAGTTTCGATTTGATCGAGGGGGCGCTCCTTTTCCTCACGGAAAAGCTGGTGAAGGTGGAAAACGGAGAGGGCCGTCTTCGGGCCTGCGCCGGGTTGGACGAGTCCACCTCCGACCTCAAGGGAACCGATACCTGGACCGCGGCGACCTATGCCAAAGCCTTACAGCTTTACCTGAAGTCGTGCGGAGAACTGGGGCGCGCCCCCTTTCATGAGGGGTTGGCCGAAACCGCCGGCATGATGCGGAATGCACTGGAGCGCAATGTCGATGGCGCGGGAGTGATGCAGTCGTTCGAGGGGGGAATGAGCCCCCACTGGGGATCTCTGATCTTCCACCTCTTTCCGGATCATCCTTCCCGCTTTGCCACTTTACAGGCGTTGTCCCATTATGACGCCGAACTCGATTCCTTTAATTCCCATGGGGTGTGCGGCTATCGGGGGCGGATTTTTACCTGGACGGAATTTTGGATTTCCAGGCTGCTCGCCGCCGACGAGAAGCCGGAGGGTTGGGATCGCCTTCGCAAGTGCGCGAAGTTCACCGATGGCTTTGGGAGCTTTCCGGAACGCGTTTTCTATCATGGCGAGCTCCTCAAGCAGCCCTTTCTAAGCTCTCATGCGTCCTATGTGTGGGCGGTCAATTCTTTGTTGATGAATCGCCGCGGGGAGCGCTTGGCGGTCCTTACAAATTTGCCCGCCGAATGGACCGATGTCTCGTTTGAAAACCTCACCACACCCGACGGGTTGCAAGTCTCGGCCACATTGGAGGAAAAGCGAGTTTCGCGCCTTGCGATCAAAAACCTCAGCAAGCAGGCCCGGGAAATCGATCTGATCCTTCCCGGCCACGAAAATCTGCGTTTTTCCCTGCCCGCGGAAGGTGTTTATCACCTGCCTCCCGGAGTCATGGCATGAAAGGAGAACCCACTATGTCAAAAGTTGTAAACCTCGCGCTCATCGGGGCCGGAAACCGTGGCTCCGGCATCTTCGGGCAATACGCCTTGGAAATGCCACACTGCGCCAGATTCACGGCCGTAGTCGAGCCGGATGCCGTCAAGCGCAAGGCGTTCTCCACAACGCACGGCATCGACGCCGGATCCTGCTTCGACTCCCTTTCCGCATTCTTTGAGAATCCTCCCAAGGGTATCGAAGGCGTGGTCATCGCCACGCTGGAGGACCAGCGCCTCGATCCGGTGCTGCAGTCCATGAAGCAGGGCTGGCACATTCTGGTCGAGAAGCCGCTTTGCACCAACCCGGAGGACCTGATCCGCATCCATAACGCCACGAAGGACTACAAAAACATTTTGATTGTCTGCCACCAGATGCGGCTGACCCCGGTCTATCGGACCGTCAAAGACCTGATCTGTTCCGGCGCTTATGGCGACATCGTCTGTATCCAGCACAGCGAAAACCTCTCCTGGCACCACATGGCGCATTCCTATGTCCGGGGATTTTGGAACAGCGATAAGCTAGCCCCCATGCTCCTGGCAAAATCCTGCCATGACCTCGATCTTCTCGTCCACCTGACCGGACGGAAGCCCGAGAAAGTCGCCTCTTTTGGATCTCTGAATTATTTCCGGCAGGAAAATTGTCCGCCGGGCGCACCCGCTTTTTGCCTCGAGGGTTGCCCGCACAGCAACTCGTGTCCGTATGATGTGATGAAAATCTATTTTGACGAGGATACCGACCCTGCCTGCATCCGGCAAATGGGGGTCGTCGAAAGCAAGGATCACCTTCGCGAACTGCTGAGGACCAACCAGTTTGGAAGGTGTGTTTTTCAAGCCGGCAACAACGTGGTGGACAACCAGGTCGTCCAAATTCAGTTTGCCGGTGCGATCCATGCTTCCTTCACCATGTGCGGACACAACGGATTCGAGCGGCGGATGACAAAAATCAGCCTGACGAACGGCGAGATCGAGTTCACCGGGCTCGACGGACAGATCCGGGCCACGCGGTTTGAACCGCATCTGCATGAAACCATAAAAGTTTATGCCAAAGGAACCCATGGCGGCGGCGACCGGGCGATTATGGACAATTTTACGAGCGCGATCCTGAGCGGCGATAAATCCGGCCTCTTCACTCCGATCCAGGATTCGTTGGACGGACACCTGCTGGTGTTTGCGGCGGAAGAAGCCCGGCACAAAGGGACTGTTGTGGATGTGCGGGCTTATGAAGAGGAAATCCGCAGAAAACTAAGTTAAGCGATGATACAAAACAAAGAATTCATTCTCTTCCAGGGGGTTTCCCAATGAATCCGGCCTCCTTCCCAGTGCCTGGGTTCGACTCCAAGCCAGCCGGGGTATCCCTTGTCTTTGGCGGGGATTTTTGTCCGATCCGGGGCTATGAGAGGAAAATGCTGGCGGGGGAGGATATCTTCTCGCCGGAATTGAAGGCGCTTTTTCAGGATCATGTTTCGGTCATCAACCTCGAATCTCCTTTGTGCGAGGAAACGCTTCCCACTCCCAGCCCCTCGGGAAGCGGTTTGCGGGGCAGCCCCGCCATTGCTGGCTATCTGAAAAATCTCGGTGTGGATGCCTGGGGGCTGGCGAATAATCACATCCGAGATTTCGGCGATGAGGGGGTTCGGCAGACAATTGGGAACCTTCGGGCCGCTGGCCTGGCCACATTCGGGGCCGGTGAAAACCGCGTCGCAGCGGGGAAACCGCTCGAATTGCAGGCGCACGGCCTCCGCGTCGGACTCTGGGCCATCGCTGAAAAGGAATTGAACCTGGCTCATGCCACACGCCCGGGCGCAGCCTGCTTTTTGCCCGATCAGAACATCGCGGAAATCCAAAAGTTGAGGGAGGGTTACGATTTTTTCGTCGTGTATGTCCATGCGGGTCACGAGTTCACAACCGTTCCCTCGCCTCGGATTCGAAGTGCCTACCGGGCTTTCGTGGAAGCGGGCGCGGATGCCGTGATCGGCCACCATCCGCATGTGGTCCAAGGGGTCGAAAAATACATGGGTGGGCTCGTTGCCTACAGCCTGGGGAACCTGGTTTTCGACAGCCCCTATGTCTCCGCATACAAAACCACCGACGTGGGGTTTTTGTTAAAAATGGACATCGGCAAACACCGGATTCACCAGGCGGAGGTGATCCCATATCGGCTGGGGCAGGATTTTGTCGTGGCCCCTTTGGGGGAAGGAGACTTCCAGAAATTCCGGGAGCGGTTCACCGGACTTTCGCAAACCATCCGACAGGAGGAAAAGTATCTCGCGGAATGGGAAAATAATGTCCGCTTTCGCTGGGAGACGGAATACCGGAGAATCCTCACCGACTTTTCAAAAAACTTTGCCGACCGGACCAATCCGGATTTCCCCCGGCGCGCCAGAAACCTGTTCACCTGCCCGACCCATGTCGAAATGCTGGAAAAAATCTTTTTTATGATGGAGGACCCGCAGGGAGGGTTGGAGTTCTGAGAACCGGCACCAGTTAAAATGAATCTTCCAAATGTATGGAGCGAGCCGTTTTCCGGCTATGTCACCTCGGCCTTGAAGAATGAGGCTTCCCGGTTATTTCAAATCCACCAGCTTCCCTGCGGTGCGGAGGAGTGGAAATCGCAGAGAGCGCAACTCAGGGAGAAAATCTGGCAATCCCTCGGTGTCAGGCCGGATCGCGATCTGGATCTCGATTATCGGGAAACCGGTTCCATCCGGATGGACGGATACGCGATCAAGAACATCTATTACCAAAGCAGGAAGGATTTCTATGTCACCGGAAACCTCTATATTCCGGACGGCGAGGGGCCCTTCCCGGGGGTTCTTTCCATGCACGGGCACTGGGCGCAGGGGAGGCTTGCCGAACGCGTTCAAAGCCGGGGCCACACTCTGGCAAAAAACGGCTATGTCTGCCTTGCGGTGGATTCGTTTGGTTCGGGTGAAAGAGGCACGACTCACGGGCAATACGAATACCACGGCGGCATGCTGGGGGCTTCCCTGATGAATCTCGGTGAGACCCTCATGGGCATCCAGTTGGTTGATAACATGCGGGCCATCGATCTTCTGTGCGCGCTGGATTTTGTTCGCCCCGACAAAATCGGCGCCACCGGAGCGAGCGGAGGCGGCAACCAGACCATGTGGTTGGCCGCCATGGATGATCGGGTTGCGGCATCCGTTCCCGTTGCGAGTGTCGGCACTTTCGAATCCTATATCGTGGGCAGCAATTGCGTCTGCGAGACCCTGCCCGAGGGATTGACCTTCATGGAGGAGTCTGCCGCTATAGCGCTCGCGGCACCCAACGCCGTCAAAATCTGCAGCTGCCTGGGCGAAATCTACGGCGCGTTCATGCCCGCCGAAATGTTACGGACATTTGCCGAAGCAAGAAAAGTTTTTCAGAGCCTGGGGGCCGACGGCAAACTTTCCTATCAGGTGTTCAATCGTCCCCACGGTTATTGGCCGGAAATCCGTGAGGCGATGCTCGGCTGGTTCGACTTGCATCTCCGTGGTATCGGGCATGGGGACCCGAAGGCGGAGACGCCATTCCAATGCCTCCCGGAAAGAGATCTCATGGTTTTTTCCGAGGGCCGCCGCGATGAGAACGTTGTCTCGATTCCCGAATACTGCCGCAAAATGGGAGAACGGTTTCCCAAGCAAAGCGAGTCATCCACTCCGCCGGATAAAACTCAAAAAGTCATCGAACTGGCCACAATCCTCAAGACCGGGGAGGCATTGGAACTGAAGGAGCTTCATCAATACTCTCCCTGCGGTGGATGGAACCGCTTTGCGGCGGAAACGATGTGCGGCAGGATGATTCCCCTGATCGTAAAATCGCCATCCGCTTCACAGCATTATTTCCTGATCGCGGGAACTTCCGGAAAAAATGATCTCCTCGCTACGGAGCTGCTCGCGGAAGCTTTGGGGTCTGGTGCCGGGGTCGCCATCATCGACCTCTGGGGAACGGGAGAGACGGAGTCTTTGGATGATTCCTGCGGCTATGTCTTCCATAACCTGAGCCGGTCCTGCCTGTGGCTTGGGCGGACTCTCATCGGAGAATGGGTTCGCGATTTTTCGCTGGCAACAGCTTTGTTGAAGGACTGCTTGCAAGCAGAGACGATCACTTTGGGCGGGCACAAGGAGGCGGGCCTGGCGGCTTTGTTCGCATCGGTCCTGTCCGGGCAAAAACTGCCGGTCGTGCTGGAAGACAGCCCTCGCAGCTTTGTCTTTCATGACCAGAAAGCCCGGGATCTCGGCCCAAGCTTTTACTCCATGGCGCTCCATTTGCCCGGCATCCTTCCATGGGGGGATGTTTCGCTTGCTGCCTCGCTGGCAGGCGCCAGTGTCCGATTCATCGCCCCTCGCCTCAGCGACGGGACAATCGCATTGACGTGACTTCGCTTTTTCGAACCGGTTGATGTGTTAGTCCGGGCCTGAAGAAATCTGCGGTGCCAACCGCTCAGCATTGATGATCAAACTCAGACGATAAGAGATAATATGAAACCTCAGGTTTACATGTTGAACAAACTGGCGGCCTTGTCCGTCATTCTTGCCATTCCATATGCCACGGGGGCTGACACAAAAACAGAAGCCCCGATTACGCAGACACTAAACAACCAACCCTCCGTCGCGGTTTCGGTGACGGACTTTGGGGTGAAGGGCGACGGGATCGCCGACGACACCGACTCCATCGAAAAGGCGCTTCAGGCCGCCGCAACAAAAAACGGGCACCTGTATTTCCCACGGGGCGAATACCTGATCAGTCGGGGGATCTATCTGCAATCCAACATGACCGTCACGGGAGCCCAGGGGGCCATTCTGAAAAAAATTCCGGCTGCAACCCAAAAATTCACCAAACCCATCAGTGCCGGCGATACGGTGGTTTATGTCGAGGACGCGAGCGCCTATAAGGTCAATCAAGATTGCTACATGTGGGATGGTGCAGGTTCAGGCTTTAACGGGACGGTCGGCAAGATCGTCGCAATTGATCCGGGTGAGAACAAAATCACATTTGAAGCCTACAAATCCCAAGGGGCGAAGCTGACCTATGCTGTCACCGACAAATCGGTTTTCTCGACCTCGTTTTCGATGTTGACCACGAACTCCACTCGAACCGCTGTCGACAACCTCGTGATTGAAGGGATGACCTTTGATTGCCAGAGGCAAAAAAATGAGCCGGATGCCTATCCGCTGGCCGCGATCCATATTGACCCGCAACGGCGTGATAAAGACCAGCGCAACATCGTTGTCCGGAACAACATCATTCTGAACTCGGCGTCAGACGGCATTTCCGTGCAGGCCAGTGAGAATGTGACGATCGAAAACAATCAGGTCTATCGGTGCGGGGTGAACGGTATTCATGTGGGCTTTACGATAGCAAAGGTTACCGTGCGAAACAATGTCGTTGAAGACTGTGGATCGGCTGTTTACTGGTGCTATGGGGTTACTGAAATGGTTGTGACGAACAATTTCTTCAAAAACTGTTCTATTGGATGCGGAGGGATCAAAAATGACGGTTCTAATAGCGTGATCGCTTTTAACACGTTCAACGGCATCGGTACCGGGATCAATGTGATAAATGGAGCTCATCAGACTATCATAACCGGAAACATGTTCCTAAATGGCAAGGGTACGGACATCAATGTGTATGTCAGCAGCTTCACCGTGATATCGGATAATCTGTTTTGTGACGGAAAAGATATCGGTATCAGCCTACGTGGCGCTTCGCGGACGTCGGTCACGAACAACCAGTTCTATAATTATACTGGCGAATCTTGTATCCGGCTATGGCGGCAGGCGGGGAGATCGCAACTGATTTCAAAACTCAACCGGATTTCGGGGAATATGATTGTCGGAGGAAAAGTGGCTTCGCTTTACATGGAAGATTCCAGCCAGATAACCGTCTCAGAAAATCAGATTTTCCCTGCGAAGGGCGGCAAAGCGATCCAGGTGGCGGAAAGCTGTTCGGCCATTCTCATGAAGGATAATATCGTGGAGGGCGAGGTTATTAATGCAAGCACCCCTTAGCATCAACAGGGTGGCACTTGCGCTTAAATTATCAAGAGCCATCCCATATTTTGCCGGGCAGAGCGTTCGCCAACTGCTCATGGGCGGGAGGCGTCTCAGAAAACGTTTCTTTGTCGCGTCTCTAAACTTTTCCGTTGGTGCCGAAAAGTCGCCCGCTGTCGAGGTGCGAGGCAGAGGTGAAAGCCGGAGGACGGTGCCCTGGGGGGAGGAAACGCACATTCCTACAGCATACGGTCCTGGCGGGGTCCTTGAGCATGCTCTAGAAAAGCTGAGGAGAGGGGTTTGGCATGGAAATCCCCGGAGTTCTTGAGTTAGGGTTTTTGGCATCAGCGAGCCAGGAGGGAAGGATGTCCGCTTCGGCCGCATAAATCTCGGAGATGATCTGCCCAGCCGTGGCAATGGAGTTCACAAGAGGATCAATGGCCAGCGCCCGCAGTAGGAGAGAGCGGTCTTTTTTTACGATGGCCTTGATCGTGAGTTCGTGGATGTCGAGAATGAGCATCTGCATGGCGCGCAGCCCCAGCGGAAAGGCTCCGACCGGCAACGGGCGCGGACCATTTTTATCGAGCGCGCAGAGAAGCTCTAAAAAGGCATCGGCCGGAAGATTTGTAATCGGGCTTCCGCCTTCTTCGGTGCAATCACTGTTTGGCCGGTTGATGAAATATTGGCGGCCATCCTCGACGATCATTGTGTGGATGACATCGGTGGCGTGGTCCGCTCTGCCCGCCGCGTGAAACTCCGAGATGGGCTTCCGCCCATCCAGAATATCATCAACTTCCGCCCACATCCGGACAGTGCGTTCGTCGCGTTCCTCGGAATCGAAGACCGACAGAGGGGGGATTGGTTCGGATATCGCCGCGCGTCCCTGGTAAAATGGCAGATATTCCTTGGTGTGTCCGGTGCAGGTCGGAATGGCTCCAAATAAATCGGCGAGCTGGGCCGTGATAAAATTGTTGAACCGCCCCTTGGAATAGCCCTGATCATTCTCGTTCGCGCTGTTGGCCCGGAATGCCTCGCGGATTTCTGTCATTACATCGCGTCCCGCGACCTCCGCACCGAGCATCCATGTGAAATGGTTCACGCCGGCGATGCGGGCGCGGAATTGCTTGCGATCCTCTCCCTCCAAGCCGATCAGATTTGCATAGCTCTCAAACTTCACTGGCATATGGTGGGTGTCGCAGAGGGCGAAACTCTTCACCTGGGAATGGCGCATGAGACCGATGCCCATAACCGCCGAGGGATTGACATAATTGATCAGCCAAGCCTCTGGACAGAGGTCCGCCATGGCATCCGCGATTTCGAGGATCTGGGGGAATTCACGTATCGTGCGAAACACCCCCCCGGGCCCGATCGTGTCGCCGGAGCACATCCGCACCCCGTATTTCGCTGCAATCTGGCAGTCGATTCTCCGGTAGTGAGCATTGTGACTCGAGAAGCTCAAGACCACAAAATCCGCGCCTTTCAAAACGTCGGGGTAATGGGGTGAGGATTCGACCTTGACTCCGGACCCGGATGTTTCTGCAGCAAGCGTGGCCAAACGATGCATTTTTTCGAGGCGCTCCTCGTTCGTATCAACAAGGCCCAGGGTGGCTCCTCGGAATCCAGGTTGGTGATTCAGCGCCCAGATGGCCTCGCGACCAAAGAAAAGACTGCCCGCACCGATGATGACAATTTTGGGAGATTTCATTGTGTTTGCTTCAAGCAGGGAAGATTATTACCATAATATTCTTTAAAACCATATTATTCTTTAAAACGTGTTGTCAATGTCGGCGAGGGCCCCTGATCCGGCGCATCTGCGAAAGTTCAGACATCCTGACGTGAGGGGAAAGCTGGTGAGCCATCATTGGTGGGGATGGCTCGCCGAGCCGTCCGACTTCTCTCGACGGACGCCTTGGCAAAACCAGCGCGATAGCGCATCGTGAATGGGTAAGGTCGAGCGTTTGGTGCAGGGAGCACAACCGTCCCCACCGTCGCGGGTTGGATCATCCGTTTTCCTAGCTCCACTATTTTCTATGGGTGACATCAGGACGGAAAGCTGGTGCTCCAACGCGGGCAGACGGTGGTGGGCATCGAGGTGAAGAGTGCTGGAAGCCGCAGAGCGATGGGCGGGATGGATGCCTTCCACCGGGAGTTTCATCCCCTGCGAACCCTGCTGATTGGTGCCGACGGGATGCCGCTTGAGGAATTTCTCTCCGCTCCGGCCGCCCGTTGGATGGAGAATTGAGCAGGTGGCGCGGGAGCGCCTGGTGGGGGCACATCGCCGGATCCGGGTTCATGATCTCCGATCCTCGCGAAATTGCAAAAAAAACCCTTGACGAGGCGCAATCGTGGTAATATAATCAAAAAATTACCATGCGTATTAGCCGAAATGACGTGGTGGCGGCGGCGAATGTCTCCCAGGCATTGGTCTCGCTGGGTTTAAGTTCACCCAGAAAAAAGCAACTTCCACTATCCTACACCGCATGAAAAAACACATCCTGCTCATCGGCCTGCTTGCGGCGGCCTCTTCCTCCGAGTGTTTTGCGGGCAGCGCGGCTTGGACTGGCACCACAAACGGAAACTGGAACGTCAATAGCAACTGGAACCCCACGACGGGGTATCCGATGACTGGATACACGGCGACCTTCAATGCCACGGTCGCAAATTCCACGATCTCGATGAACGGGACGGCAATCAACCCCACCCTTATTACTTTCACAACCAACGCTGGTAACTACACATTCAATGCAGGCGGCGGCAGCTTGACGACTGGGAGTATTACAATCAACGCCACCGTGACGCAACCTGTCACGGAGACCTTCGCCCTCAACGTCAACGTGGGGACCAACGCAAATATTCAGAATTCCTCGACCACAGCCATACTGGATCTCGCCGGCGGCATTAACAACACCTTGGGGACAACCGCTATTTATTACTTTAATAATGTTGCCCCTGCCAATGGAACGATCAATCTTGGCAACGTGACCAGCACGGGCGGTGGGGCCGTCAACGTGACCGTGCGTGGGGGGGGGTTGGTGATCATGAGCGGTACCAATAACAGCACCACCGGCTGCACTCTCAACATACAAGGTGGAGAACTGCGCATGAACACAACCGGAGCCCTTTGGGGAAGTGCAGGTAATATGGCAATAACAGCAGGGATCATCGGTTTGGCGGCGGGGGATTTTACGGCGGCTATTACTACCGCCGGCGCTGGCGGGATGCGCTGGGGGACTGCGGCCGGGGACACGGGATTTGCCGCCTACGGAGCAGATCGGATTGTTAACTTTTCAGGCACCGGGAACCTGACTTGGGATGCTCTCAACATGATCCATACTGGACAGGCTTTGATTTTGGGGTCCGCGACATCCACAAATAAAGTCAACTTTCAAACCGGTCTGGCCTTGGCCGGGGCCGTGCGGACGATTCTGGTGAACGATGGGATCAGTTCCACCAATGTGGACGGTGAAATCAGTGGGGTTATTTCAGGAAACGCGACGTCCGGCATCAATAAAACCGGCTCGGGAACTTTGAGCCTGTCTAATAACAACACCTATACCGGCAAGACGGTTGTCCAGAACGGCACATTGTCCTTCAGCATCGGCAATACCACCGCCACGGCCAACCAGCAGCTCGGCGCGAACGCCGCCCTCGACCTCGGCGTGGCCTCGACTTCCAACGGCACCCTGCTCTACACCGGCGGCGCCGGCACCTTGGCCAAGGACATCAACATCCTCGGCAATGGCGGCGACACGATCCAGAACAGCGGCAACGGCACGCTGAACCTGACAGGCACGCTCACCAAGAACGGCACGGTGCTGAACTTGAAGGGCGGCAGCTACGGCATCAACGTCATGGGCACGATCACCGGTTCAAACTCCGGCTCCGACCTTGTGGTCAATGGTGGCAACGTGACCCTGAGCGCCGCCAACAGTTACGTTGGCCCGACCTTAGTGAACTCGGGGGCCACGCTGGCGCTCGGCATCAACAATGCGATTCCCAGCGGATCGGCGGTCACGCTCGGCGACACCACGACCCACGGCACGCTGGACATGGGCACCTACACCGATGCGATCACCAGCCTCGCCTTCGGGTCAGCCAACGGCACCCTGAAAATGGTGGCCAACCAAACCGGCCGCGCGCAGCTTGCCGCAAGCGGAACCGTGGCGCTCGGCACAACGAACACCCTCGACCTCACCGGCATGAGCACGTCGGTCGGCGTGTATAAGCTGGTGAGCGGCAGCAGCCTCAATGGAACATTCATCACGGTGACCGGCATGGACGGCAACTACACGCTCAAATACGGCACCCTGACATCCAATGAACTCGACGCGCAGCACAAGGCGACGATCTCGTTCGCGCTCGGCTCGAACCCCACCAACGTCCACGTGGGAATCCAGACGGTCAACCTCTCCATCGGCAACACCGCATTCACCGGCTCGGCAGACTTGAACTACACGCTCGGCGGAGTGGCCGGCACCGGCGCCCGCCACGCAAACGCGATCGACGTGGGCAACCAGGGTCTGCAATCCGGCCAGTGCCGCGCTCGCCGGGGCATAGCGGGCAAGCGTCTGCTGCATGCCCACCGCTTCGTTCACGGCTTCGTCGCGATGAATCTGTGCAACCAGATTAACGCCCAGC
>Ga0118677_10003604_pt1 | contig 29082 bp, 27 predicted proteins | sample AliMusrvi5mmetaG_FD_86154 | JGI IMG/M metagenome (GOLD analysis project Ga0118677, IMG submission 86154) | reverse complement strand
TCATAGTACAGTATACGACATATCTTTTACCAGTCAAACGACTCTTCAGCACGATCGTACCCCACCCCTACCTACCCATGGTTTCCTCTATCCCAAGCAGCACTGGCACATCGCCCTCCCCCACCCGTATGAGTTTCATAAAATGACGAATCACTTCAGTAATTGTACCTGACCCCTTTTCTGTCTTGACCCCTTTTCTGTCTTAAGTCTCAAGGAAACGCTTCGGACAGTGCATGAGTCACTCAATCCGTTGAAGTTGAAACAGGAACTCGATATACTGAGGAAGAATGTGTTTGAAATTCAAAAAACCGGCGTCGGGAACCGAAAGAATCTCTCTCCGTTCGGTGACAGTTAATTACTATCTATTGCGGATACGGCTATTATTCGCCTCAATTTCAGCACACAAAAGGAAGGCTATTTGCCTCCCTTTTTCTTGGACTTTTCAAAGTTGAGATACATTTTTGACGCGACGGGCTTCTTGTCGCCGAAGTACTTGGAGTTGAGCCCCTTGGAGCCGTACGGGCGCTCGCAGGGCGACGAGAGCGGCTCGAAGGCGATCTGTCCGATCGCCATGCCGTAGTGGAGCTTGATCGGCAGGCGCCCCGCGTTGAAGAGCTCGAGTGTGAGGTGAAGCGAGTTGCCCGGATCGAGATACCCCGCGGTCGTGTGGATAATGAGGCCGAGCCGTCCGAGGGAACTCTTCCCCTCGAGTCGGCCAACGAAGCTGTCGGACACGCCGGTCTCCTCGGCGATGAGTCCGAGCGCGAACTCGCCAGGATGGAGAATAAACGGTTCGTTCTTCTTGAGCTCGATCGGCTTCATGAGGTTCTCGGCCGGCGCCTTGGGGTCGATGACGAAGTTGTGCGTCGTGTCGAAGACGAGAAAGTGCTTGTCGAGGTGCAAATCGACGCTCGACGGCTGGACATGCTTGCGGCTGAACGGCTTGATAACAATCCCGCCCTTTTTCTGTTCCTTGATGATGTCGCGGTCGGAGAGGATCATATGTACAGTATGTTATTCCGTTAACGGGTTAACGCGTTAACAAGTTATGAAAGCGATATCGAAGCATCGAACCCGTGAACACGTTAATTCGCTCACAGTTCACTGTTCCCTGTTCAATGTTATCCGTTGTCTGTTATCTGTCCGATGTTCGCTGATGCCTGCCTATTATATATGAAAAAACGGACCCCGGAAAGGGTCCGTTTTTCGCTTATAATAGAGTTTTTCAGCAACTTATACCTACACCCCTCAGTCTCGAAGACTCGACAGCTCCCCTCAGAAAGGGGAGCTGGAAACAAAGAAAATTACGAGAGCTTGATGGACACGCCCGGGCCCATGGTCGAACACAGCGTGATGGATTTGATGAACTTCCCCTTGGACGATTCCGGCTTGGCCTTGCGGACGGACTCGCTCCACGTCTCGAAGTTCGCGGCGAGCGCCTCGGCGGTAAACGAGAGTTTCCCGATGACCTGGTGCACGTTACCCGAGTCGTCGTTCTTGTAGCTCGCCTTCTTTCCATTGGAGAGCATCTCGACCGCGTCGGCGATCTTCGCGGTGACCGTCTCGTTCTTCGGGCTGGGCATGAGTCCCTTCGGGCCGAGGATCTTCGCGACTTGCGCGAGCTTCGGCATCATGTCCGGCGTCGCGAGCAGGATATCGAATGCCGACCCCGGCACGATCTTCCCTTCCTTGATACCCGTGACGATCTCCTCGCCGCCGACGAGCACCGCTCCGGCATCAGTCGCCTCCTTAGCCTTGTCGGCCGCGTTCGTCACGACCGCGACCTTCTTGACCCGGCCGGTTCCGTGCGGAAGCACGACGGTCGCGCGGACCGATTCGTCCGACTTCTTGGCATTGATATTGAGGCGGATATGCGCCTCGACCGACTCGTCGAACTTCGCGACGGCATTCTCCTTCAAAAACGCGATGGCGTCCTCAAGCGAATATTCCTCCTTGCTGACGATCTTCCCGGCGGCCTGGCGGTATTTCTTCCCGTGCTTCATACGATTGTCGTTCGTGGTGATAACGATCGGGTCTTTCGACCCGCATCTCCCACAAAATTAATTACCTATCTGAAATGGTTCGTTGTCTGTTGTAAGTTGTCAGTTCTCCACCTTGATTCCCATCGAGCGGGCCGTTCCGGAAACGATCTTCACCGCGGCGTCCACATCGTTGGCGTTCAGGTCTTCCATCTTCTGCTCCGCTATCGTGCGGACCTGCTCCGCGGTGACGGTCCCGACCTTGTCCTTCTTCGGGTTCGCGGCACCCTTCTCCACCTTGGCTGCCTTCTTCAGGAGCTCGGCCGCCGGCGACGTCTTGAGCACGAAATCGAACGTGCGGTCCTCGTACACCGTGATCTCCGCCGGGATGACCTCGCCCGGACGGTCCTTGGTCGCCTCGTTGAACTGCATGCAGAACCCCTGGATATTGAGTCCGTGCTGACCGAGCGCCGGACCGACCGGCGGAGCCGGATTCGCCTTACCTCCCGGAATCTGCAGTTTGATGACCGTCTTGATCGCTTTTGCCATATGCTCTTGGAACCCCGCATCCGGAAACCTCCTCATCCGAATAACAGCGTCGTAATCTGATTATGCCTTCTTCACCTGGAGAAAATCGAGTTCCACCGGCGTCTCACGTCCGAAGAGCGATACGAACACCTTCAGCTTACCCTTCTCCTCGTCCACTTCCTCCACCTTGCCGTCGAAATTCTTGAATGGGCCGTCCGTCACCTTCACCACGTCGCCCTTGCGGACGTCCACCTTGTACTTCGGCTCGGACACGCCCATGCGCTTCTTGAGCGCATCGATCTCTTTGGAATCGATCGGGGTCGGCGTGGTACCGAGACCGATAAACCCGGTGACGTTCGGGGTGTTGCGGACCACGTACCACGACGCGTCCGTCACCATCATGTCCACGAGCACGTATCCGGGATAGATGCGCTCCTCGACGGTCACGCGCTTCCCACCCTTGATCTTGATCTTCTTCTCCTTCGGGACCAGGACGTCGAAGATGTATTCCTGCATGTCCATCGACTCGATACGCTGGTTGAGGTTCCGGGCGACATTGTCCTCGTATCCGGAATACGTGTGAAGCACGTACCAGGCCCGACCGTGATGCTGTGTCTGCTTCGCCATAGTGCTTGGAAAAAAGAAACGGTTACCTTGTGATCTTAAAAAAGGAATTTCTTCGCGAGACTCTCGAAACCGAAGTCGAGCAACCCGAGAAATACCGCCGTGGAAAGCGAAATACCGACCACGATAGCCGTATCGCGGATCATCCGCTCCTTCGTCGGCCAGACGACCTTGAGAAGCTCCGCCTTCGCCTCTTTCAGGAATTCGATGATATTCGGCATATTTCCTGTTTCAAAAAAAGCCCGTCAGAGGCTTCGTATGGGATAAGCATACCAAGCCCGGCCCGTCCTGTCAACCGGCAACGCCGAAGGGAAGATCAACTATGACCTTCTCTCCCCAGGATCCTCTTCCGGAACGGTTTTCCCGACTTGTGTTCCCCGCGGAGCGTCTTTCACCCCTTGCCCCTCCGTTTTCGATGTGCCGACACCATATCGGGCCAGAAAGTCACGTGCATCACCGATTTCGGCGGTCTTCGTCCGTATCGCTGTCACGGCACGAAGATACGCATCGAACGCGTCCGCGACCGGACCGCTGTCAGGTATCGACACCCGCTCATACGGCTCCCCCGCATTCCGTCTTCTCTCGTTTTCAATCTGGTCGATACCGTGTGCCCGCAATATTTCGAGCGCCTCATCCGACTCTTTCCGCGCGACCGCGATCCCATTCTCGAGCGTCAGGATATTACCCCTCGTCCACCCAACCTTCTCCGGACGGAACAAGGTCTCGGTCATCTCGTCCGCCAGCTCCAAAAGTTCCCGTGCCGATGCTTCGATAGCCGTGGCAGACTGCGAGTCGGCGGTTTTCACGGCATTGGCAATCTTCTTTTTCTCCGCTTCGATCGAGGCAAAGACCGCCTCATACCTTCCCGGTTCAAGGAGCCACTCCGTCGGCAGACTTTTCGCCCGGAACGGCCTGTCGAAAGGATCCTTCGCTCCGATGGCGAACAGTACGCGCGTCGCCGCCGACCGGACGCTTCCGTATTCCTTCGCGTTTACATTCAGACATTCCTCTATCGCCTCTTTCACTTCAAGCGCCTTTTCGGACAGGTCCGCCAGTTCCAACAGGCGACGTGACGACTCCTCGATCGTCCTGAGGCCGGGAAGAGTCAGATGGTCAGCCTCGCCGATCTTCCCTTTCTCCATCCCGATCGATACCAGGATCGTCTCATACCTCCCGGGCGCGAGATAGTACCGGATCGGCATCGTCTCGGCATGCCCGTCGAGACGATCGTTCCCGCCGATCTCGCGCAACAGTTTCGAGGCGAGTCCACGGACCGCGTCGGAATCCCGTTCATCGACTGAGGCGCATGTTTCCTTCGTCTCGCCGATCAACCACCGTTCCTCGTCGGTATAGGCGGCCTCCGGTCGGAAATTATCCGGATTTCCGGAAAGGATATCATGAACGCCACCGTTCTCCCGAAACATACTCGTGAAGTTACCTGTGAATTACATCAGTTCCAATTCTTTGAAGAAACTCTCATAGAAGGCCAGAAACTCTTCGGCTTCCTCCCTCGAAAGCGAGAATTCCCGGTCATGGATAATCCGGTTCCGTACCTTGTGCGCTTCCTGGAGCCGTTCCGCGGAAAGGATCTGACCAGGCATGATAAGGCCGAGCCGCTCGCCGATATCCCCCCCTTCGTAGCCGATCTCGCCGAGCATCTCGTCGGCCAGCGCGTCGGCCTCGAGTATCGACGCCTTATAATAGGACGGGTTTCCGCTCTCGAGCCGTGCCTTGATGACTTCCCAGCGTTTCAGGAACTTCGCCGGCGGGATAAGCGGACGCCGCCCGCCGAACCGCTGCTTCTGGATACTCGACTGCACGTCATGCAAGAGTAGGAGCAACACGACGTCGACGAACACCACGACCGCGTAGACCCTGAGAAGTGACGCCCCGAGAACATACAGGGCCGACTGCTGAATCCCGTGCCAGAGCAACACCGCTATTCCGACGATCGATGGTATATCGGTAGACATCGGTTTGATGTTATTTTTCTTCCGCCTTTTCGAACGCGTCCGCGGCACGGAGGAGCGTTTCCTCGTCGAACCACGACGCCATGAGCTGTCCGCCGACCGGAAGGTCTTTGCCGTCTTCCGGCACCGTCCCCATCGGGAACGATATCGCGGGAATACCGGCCAGATTCGCCGTCACGGTATAGATATCGGAAAGATACATCCCGACCGGATCGCCGGACGACTTCGCGCCGAAGCGAAACGCCGGCTCGGGTGCGGTCGGGGAAAAGACGAGATCGACATCGCGGAAAGCCTTCGTGAAATCGCCCCGGATAAGGTCCCGGACACGCTGCGCCTTCTTATAATACGCGTCATGGTACCCGGCCGAAAGGGCGTAGGTCCCGAGCATGATGCGCCGCTTGACCTCGTCGCCGAATCCGTAGTCACGGGTATCGAGATACGTCTCGAGTAGCGTATCCGAATGTGCGAACCGCTCCGCCCGGTCGTTCACGGACATCCCGTACCGGATGCCGTCGAACCGGGCCAGGTTCGAGCTCACCTCCGACGGCATGATGATATAGTACGCCGGTAGCGCGTACTTCGCGTGCGGAAGCGAGACTTCCTTGATTTCCGCCCCGAGCGACCGGAACCGCTCGACCGACCCGAGGAATGTCTTCCGTATCCGTTCATCCAGACCGTCCGAGAGGTATTCCTTCGGAATCCCGATCCGAAGTCCGCGGATATCGCCCGTCAGGAAATCCTCGAACCGCTTCCCGTCGCTTTCGGCCGTCGTCACGTCCATCGGGTCGTATCCGTATATCTCGGAAAAGACGATCGCCACATCCTCGACCGTATGAGCAAAGGGCCCGATCTGATCGAGCGACGATGCCATGGCGATGAGACCGGAGCGCGAGACCCGGCCGTATGTCGGCTTGAGCCCGACCACACCACAAAACGATGCTGGCTGGCGGATCGAGCCACCCGTGTCGCTCCCGAGCGCGAACACGGCCATATCGGCAGCGACCGCAGCGGCGGAACCGCCCGACGAACCGCCGGGAACCCGATCCGTATCGACCGGATTTTTCGTCGGCCGGTACGCGCTCGATTCCGTGGACGACCCCATGGCGAACTCGTCCATGTTTGTCTTGCCAAGTATGACCGCGCCCGCACCGCGAAGCCGGCCGACGGCGGTCGCGTCGTACGGGGCAATGTAGCCGTCGAGCATCTTCGACCCGGCCGTCGTCCTGGTCCCTTCCATGCACATATTGTCTTTCACTGCGCCGGAAATCCCCTCCAGTAGTCCGATCGTCTCACCGCGGGCGATCTTCCCATCGACGGATTTCGCCACGCGACGGGCCTCGTCCCCGAGGACCGAAAGGTACGCACCGATATCCGGATCACGATCGGCAATGCGGGCAAGATACGATTCCGTAAGCTCTCCCGCGGTCGTCTCCTTATTCTTCAATTTTTCGTGCAGTACTCTGATCATAGTGAGCGTGAAAAGTGCGAAAACGGGAATAAGGAATCAAAAAATCCAATCGGCATCTCTCTCGACATGAGATTTGAGAGGGATACTCAGTATCTCTCTCAAATCTCACCGCGTTGATAAGCCAAGAAATCCGCTTGCCGGATGAAATCCTGAAATTTCGGTTGCAAACGCCTCAAGTCTCGTCAGGTTACGACAGTAGCTTTCCTCGACTTTCCGCGTTTTCGCTCGAAATTTCAGGATTTCCTCTCGACATGAGATTTGAGAGAGATACTCAGAAGACGGACCGTACCTTGATGAACCCGTCCGCCTTTTCCGGAACGTTCTTGAGGATTTCCTCCCGACCAAGGGAGCCGAACGACGCGACGCGATCCATGCGCGTGTCGTTCTCCTTCACCGGAATGCCATCGATGTCTTGCTCGCCGGAAAGATCGAATTCCTCGAGTTCATGAAAAAAACCAAGAACGCCGGAAAGGTCTTTCCGATACTTTTCCGTCTCCATTTCGGACAAGCCGATGCGGGCGAGGAGCGCGATATGTTTCACTTCTTCGGTCGTCAGCATATCTTTGATCAAGTGTTTTTTGATGGGAGTCCGAAGGTTTGCCCGCACATCGCTACCGCATATCCGTCATGTCCAGGAACTCGTCCTCGGACAGGATCCGCACGCCGAGCTCGCGTGCCTTCGAGAGTTTGCTTCCGGCATCCTCTCCGCTGAGGATGAAGTCCGTCTTCGCGCTTACCGAGCCGGCTGGATGACCGCCGTTCATTCGTATGATATCTTTTGCCTCGTCCCTTGTAAAGTGGGAGAGCGACCCGGTGACCACGACCGTTTTCCCGTTGAAAACGCCGAGTACTCTCGTTTTCTCCGCTTTCGGGAAGATCGGCTCAACCCCGAACTCAGCCATCTTCCCAAGAAGGCCCAGATTCGCGTCGTCATTGAACCACTCGGACAGGCTTTCCCCGGACTTCTCCCCGAAGCCAGGAATCTCCGCCCAGCGTTCCTTCGTGACTTCGGGAAACCGCTCGATAACATCTTGCAGACCCGACAGTCCCCCGGGAAACAGATCCCGCAGATGCTCCGCGATCAGGATTGCCGACTCCTCCCCCACGTGACGGATGCCCAGCGCGAACAGGAACCGTCGGAACGGGACCTTTTTCGATTCCACGATCGCTGAAACCAGGTTCGCGACCGACTTCTCGCCGAACCGCTCAAGCGGAAGTAAATCGCCCTCCGTCAGGTCGAAAATGTCCGCCGTATCGGAGATCAATCCTTCGTTTAAGAGCTGCTCGACGATTTTCTCCCCCAAACCCTCGATATCGAACCCCTTCCGCGAGACCGCGTGTACGATCTTCTCGAACTCGACCGCGAAACACTTCGAGTTCTCACAGTAGAGTGCCACACTTTCGCGACCGTCGGCCCCGCCGGCCAATCGTTTGGCGACGGAGCTGCCACAGATCGGACACCGCTCCGGCATACGGAACGGACGTTCCGCGCCGGTACGCAGGTTCAAAACGACGCTGATTATCTCGGGGATGATGTCGCCCGCCTTGCGGATGACGACCGTGTCGCCGATCCGGACACCGAGTCGCGCGATCTCGTCCCCGTTATGCAGTGTCGCCCGCGAGACAACCGTCCCCGCGATGCGCACCGGCCGCAGATGCGCGACCGGAGTCAACACTCCCGTGCGTCCGATCTGGATCGCGATATCCTCGACGACGGTCGTGGCCTCCTCGGACGGGAACTTGTACGCGATGGCGAAGCGCGGAGCCTTGGCGGTGTACCCGAGCGCCTCCTGTGCGCTTCGGGCATCGACTTTGATCACGATGCCGTCAAGCGCGTACGGCAGTTCGTGCCGCTTCGACGTCCACTCCTCATAGTATTCCCCGACCTCACGCAACGTCTTGCAATGGCGAAAATTCGGATTCACATTGAAGCCGAGTTCCCGGAGCAACCCGAGTTCGCCGGTTTGCGTATCAGGGGCGGGAAGGCCTTCTAACACGTCGATATCATACGTGAACGAATCCAGACGACGGCCAGCTATCACCTTGGAGTCGAGTTGCCGGATGGAGCCCGCGGCCGCATTGCGCACATTCGCGAAGGGCGCCTCACCGGACAGTTCCCGTTCCCGATTGATCCGTTCGAGCTCGTCCCGTGAGAGCCACGCCTCGCCGACCACGGTCATCGTGACCGGTCGCGACAAGACAAGCGGGATGGTCCGGATCGTACGGAGGTTACGGGTCACGTCTTCACCGATCTCGCCATCGCCACGCGTCGCCCCGCGGACGAATTTCCCATCCTCGTACGTGAGCACGACCTTGAGTCCGTCGATCTTGAGCTCGCAACAGTATCCGGACACCTCATCGATCCTCGCCTTCGTGAGCCATTTCCGCACGCGTTCATCCCAGGCGGTGAGTTCCTCCCCGTCGAAGATATCATCGAACGACCATTGTCTGCTCGCGTGACGCACCTTCTCGAACTTCTCGAGCGGTTCGCCGCCGACGCGCGTCGTTGGGCTCGTATCCGTCCGGAATTCCGGATAGGCTTCCTCGAGCGACAACAGTTCATGAAACAGCGAATCATACGACTCGTCCGATATTTCGGGCGCGTCGTGCGAATGATAGAGTGTCCGGTGTCGCTCCACCTCGTCCCGGAGTTTTTCGATGCGTTCCTGCACCTGATGTTCGTCCATATTCGATTGGGATATAGCCGTTTATCGCCGTTTCCGGTATGTCCCCATGATACCCGACCGGCGAAGAAAAACAAAGACCGCCCGAAGGCGGCCGAGGAAGGCTATCGTGCCACCGGTCCCGCGACCGCACCCGTCCTATGTCCCGACGTACTGGTAATCGCGGAGCGAGACGGAGGTCTGAAAACCCGTCGACATCGTGGAGGTGGAGAGCCTCCGTATGTCCAGATAAAGCGTCACCCTTCCCATATGTTTCGGGCTGTTGGTGGAAGAATCGACGATGAATTGGCCGGTGACATATCCCGTTGTCACGTTGGACCAGACTCCCATGCCCGCGGTACTGCACGAGGTATAGGCCGCCACGCCCTTCGTCCGCGCCCGCAAGGCGTTCCCGGAAATCTGGTATTCGAGACAGCGCGACGAGGAGTAGTCGTAAAAAACGATATCCGATGCCGAAGAGGTGATGATCGTTCCCGTCCGAAGATATTTCGAGAGCGTGTTCATCGCGTACTGCGCCGACTCGACGTTCTGCTGGAGATCGCGGGAATTCCTGAAGGAGGCAAACCCGGAAACGAACGTCGCCGTCAGGGTCGTCAGCATGATCAGGAATATGGCGAGCGAGACAATCAACTCGACGAGCGTGAATCCGCGAAGATTCCTTTTTCCCTTCTTTCCTTGGTGCATACGGTTTTCTATTGCCACGGTGTCAACACGGTTTCCGCATAGGTGCAGGAATCCGACGAATTACATTTCGCCGCGGTCACGTCGGACATGCTCGTCGGGACATACGTCCCCCAATAGACGACACTTATGCAATCGGCCGTCTGTTTCGTCGAATCGTATCCGATGAGTATCTTCCGTTTGAACCTTCCGGTCGCGCCCGCATGTCTCAACGGGGCTCCGGACAGATCGTACGATGCCGAGGCGCAATCCAATGCGGAAGTCGCATAATCGATACGGCAGCGGGTCTTTCCCGAAAACAGTGCATCGAGATTCCTATTGCCCGCAAGCATATAGTTATCCTTCACATTCTTCACGAGCTCTGCCCCTTCCTGCGCCAGTTCAGACGCGATGACGATGTCACGGCTTCCGAACGAGACCTGAAGACTGCCACTCATGGCCTTCAGGATAGGCAACAGGCCGACGGTCAGCACCACTATGGAAAGGAGCACCTCGCCGAGCGAGAATCCTCTCATTTTTTTCCGGGTTCTTCCCATAAGAATATCAGCTAATGACCGGGAGACTCTTCCGACATGACCCGAATCAACCATCAAATCAACACGAGACAAGCTGCTCTTCGATCCTCCCGAAAGGATAGATGCAAACATGGGCCGAAGCCGCCGATGCACCTGCTCCCTTCGTAAGTTTGAAATCGACGATAAGATTTCCGGTAGTGAGATCGGCTCCGCTACCGTTCTTCGGATCCCCTCGCGGAACGGCGAAGCGGACTTCCGTCGTGGAAACGGACACGCCGTTCAGGAGCGGAACGGTCGTTCCGGCGGTGTAGGCTGCCGCGCATCCACCAGCTGCGACGACGTTCTTCTGCTCCACCTTGTACGAGGTCCCGGTCGCCGTGACATGGAATTCGCACGGGACGTTTCCCGCCACGTTCACGTTGATGTTCTTCCCCGTGAGCGCATAGTTCTGCGCCTCACGGATGGTGGCCGCGAGCGTTCGAGCGTTCGACAAGACGTCCTTCTGCGCCCTGGACTTGCTCAGAGACACCAGAGTCATCGCGGAAACGATGCCGATGATCGCGATGACGACCATCAGTTCGATGAACGAAAACCCCCCGAGACGACCTGTTTTCCGCGGATATGTTTCCATACGTTCATTCTACCATGAAAACCCAGATACCCTCCCAACCATTGTACCAAAGAACAGCATAAAAATCACGCTTGCCGCCAAAAAGGGACCGAACGGTATCCGGCTTTGCATATCCTTCTTCCGAAACAGCATAAGCATGATCCCGACCAGCGCACCCGAACCGAACGCGAGCGTAAGCGTTGGCAGGAGCAGTTTCCATCCGACCACGAGCCCAAGCAGCAGTGCAAGCCACGCATCTCCCTCCCCCATCCAGGTCTCTTTTGAAAAAAGGACGAGCGCATAAAAGAGCAGGAAGGCGACCGCCCCGCCGATCAGCCCTTCTGCCAGCCGGGAATCGAGAAATGCCTCCCGTGGCGAATCAAGGTACCAGAGGAGAAACAGTGAGAAAAGCGTCCAGCCTATCCCGAAAACGAGTCCGGCAACGGGAATCTCCATGCGCAGGACATCATAGGTGAAAATAACGACCAGCGTCGCGATGAGTCCGAGCACGAATACCGTCCAGACTATCGACCCGAGGCCGCCGAAAGAAAGAAACGACTGCCCCGTGGCCGCAAACAACGTGGCGGTCGCGAACTCGACCGCCGGATATTGCCAGGAAATCTTCTCCCGACAGTTCCGACACTGCCCCCGAAGAACGATGAATGAAAGGAGCGGGATATTGTCGTACCAGGCGATCGTCCCCTTGCACGAATTGCAACGCGACCGGCCCGAAACGACCGTCTCGCCGGTATCGAACCGAAAGATGACGACGTTGAGGAAACTCCCGATAAGGAGGCCGACAAGAAAAAAAGGAATGATGATCATGATAACGAATATATGGACATTACTAGTCCGAAACGGTGACGGGGGAAAACGGCCTGGATATCGACAAGTGCGATTATCGATATAATAATGTCGGCTACGACCACAATCAATGACATACCTTCATTGATATTTTATCATGCGACATCAACGAGTCAACCGAATCAGCCCCTTGTCCGGCGCCGAAGCGGTCGTCACATCCCGACCGGAAAGACTCCACCGGAAAAGGGTCGGGGAAGGAAAACATCTTCGGCGACACGGCCGATCTCATCGCGATTTCAGAATATCACCCGACTTCCCCACGATGCCCCGTCGTCTATTTCACCTCCTCAAGGACCCGATAGACCCCATATAAGCTGTTTTCCTTGTCGAGGTATTCCTTATGGAACCGATTCGAATGGTCCATCACATCCAAGAGATACTGTTGACCGATAGGAACCACTACGATATCGGATTCAAAATCCCGTCGTATGGAATCAGCGATCCGTGTTCCCTGCTGTTCATACCAATCCTGTTTCCCGGCGTCCTCTCCCTTAAGAACGGCCTTCTGAAGCTCGGAAAGTTCCGGGCATTCCCTCTCGGCGCAATAAAACCCGTCAGCTCCGATGTGAACCCATGTCCAATACAGGCGATGACTCAAATCATAGAGAAATCGCGGTTCCAAACCGTTTACATAACGAAACCGGTCCCCGGTGAAATAATAGAGCGTAGGAAACGAACTCCAACTCGAATTGAAAATGATTTTCCCCGCATCCACGTTCTTATTCAGCCATTCCGCCGGCATCTGTGATGTAAGGTATGATTGGCCGTCGGCTATTACGGTAGAAAAATCAAGCGTGAGACTGACGCACAGATACCCGGAAACAAGGAGAAGCCCGCCTATGAACGCTTTCCGAAATGTCACACCGCGTATCTCAACAAAACGTAAGACGTCCGTCGCCACTATCGAAACATAAAGGATGGCGAAGTAAGGGAAATAATCTATAAACCGGGAGCTGAGCGTGGACAAGACGAGGAATACGAGTGACGCCATGAAAAGCATCGAGCGAAGCGGTTGGATATCAGGATCAACTCTTTCCTCCGCGATCCCAGTCCCTTTCTTCGTCCTGATATACAGAAGGATCTCGTAGGATCCGAAAATGAACAGCGCCGAAAAGAGACCGTAGAATGTCTTCAGCAACGTAAAGAAATCCCTCCCGTATACTTCATTCCCCTCGACGATTCCCGACGTTTTCCCGAATGCCGTTTCAAAAAAGACAGGAAAAATAACATCCCGGAGATAATCGACAATACCCGGAGAGATGATATACGCCAACAAGACTGCCGTTCCCGTCCCCATCAGTGGCAACCAAACCTTTTTCTTATCAAACTTTTTCCCGTAAAACAGTTCGAATACGACATACCCGATTGCCAGACAGAGCGGAAACATGAAGGTCGCAGTATGCCAGAAGAAGTACAGAAACGCGATGACGGCGGAGGTCTTGTATCTGTTGGTATGAACAGCGTACAACATAAGAACAAGCAAGACAGGCGCCAACGTGAACGGTCGGGCGGATGCGAACCGGACAAGCCAACCGGATTGCGCTAAGACAACGTAAAAAATTATGGTCCACAAAAACGGATATCGGACGGAAACTTTTTTCAGGAACCAATAAATGACAGTGAAAGAGACCGCGAGAGCCATGACTCCGTACAGCTTGAGCCCAAGAACGAGCGGGTTCAGAAAAGAGAACGGGATAAGGATGAGATAGAACAGGAAGTTGTAATATACAAGATATTCATGACCTATGCTCATCTTGGAAAAATAAATCGACTGGAAACCGGAAAAGGCGCCCCAGCCCTTTTCGGCAATAGTTGCCGCGAAACGGATATGAAAAAAGTGGTCGTCCAGGGAAGCGGTCTTGTCGATCGACATGTACGAGACCAGGAATAGCGACAGGAAAAACAAGAAAACATACCATACCCGGAAACGGTCCCGCCGGAAAATCGACGTCACCTTCGTTAGCGCGATTTTTGCCTTTTCAAAGACTTCCGAATATGTCATATTGGTTGAGGGTTCACTCATAAAATCTGTTTAAGGCGCAAAATCGATTTATCTTCGACCAAATCTCGGGCGACGGGTCACGGTGTTTTTCATCACCTTCCACAGTATACTATGAAATGTTCCCAAAAGAAAAATTCAACACGCACCGTGGCGGAAATAGCGGGAACAGTCTTCGCGAAAAAGAAAATCGCGTTGTTTGTCGTGGCCTATAATGCCGAACATCATATAGGAAAGACCTTGGAACGGATTCCGGCCTGGTGTCGTCCCCTTTTTTCCGAAATTTTCGTCATCGACGATTCATCGAGGGACGATACTGTCAGGATCGCTCTTGAGACGGGAGCTTCCCTCGGACTGAAGAATCTCTCAGTCATGAGAACTCCGGGGAACCAAGGCTACGGAGGAAACCAGAAGATCGGCTACACGTATGCCGTCGGGGAAGGATACGACATCGTCATCCTCCTTCACGGCGACGGACAATATCCTCCGGAATACCTTCCCGATATAATCGCGCAGTACGCCGACCCCGAAGCAGATGTCGTATTCGGATCCCGGATGATCACGAAGGCGGACGCCCTGCGCGGTGGCATGCCGTTCTACAAATGGGTCGGAAATCGGATACTCACGACGGTCGAGAACGGTATCCTCGGAACGTCTCTCAGCGAATTCCACAGCGGGTACCGCTCCTACCGGACCGAATCGCTGCGTAACATCCCCTTTCACCTCAATAGTAACGATTTCCATTTCGACACCGATATCATCATACAGCTCGCCTTAAGCGGGAGCCGTATCGTCGAAATACCGATGCCGACACATTACGGCACGGAAAAATGCCATGTGAACGGGATGCGGTACGCATGGAACTGCCTCAAGTCGGTCGTTAAGGCCAGACTGCACCAATCGGGTCTGTTTTTTCAACCGAATTTCGAACTACCCGGAAGTGGCACCGTACGGCTATACCGACTCAAGGAAGCCTCGACCTCACTTCATGCGCATATCCTCGGCCTTCCGTGGAAAGAAGCCGAGACGGTACTTGACTTCGGAGCAAATGACGGACGGCTCGCGGGAATGATCGCCGAACTCGGACCGACAGTCATCGCGACGGACCAAAATGACCTTGGTAATTCCCCGGGTATCCGCACAATCAGACAGGACCTCAACAAGGCCTTCGACGAGGTATTCGGAAATGACTCCATCGATATCGTTATCGCGCTCGATGTCATCGAACATCTCTTCTCGCCGGAAGAGGCCGTCGAACGCCTTCACCGAATCCTGAAAGCCGAAGGGACGCTCTATGCCTCGACGGCGAATATCGGTTACATCATCATGCGCCTCACACATCTTTTCGGATGGTTCAACTACGGGAAAAAGGGTATTCTCGACCGGACCCATCACCGGCTCTTCACCGTCTCTTCGTTCCGAAGGCTACTTGAGAACGGCGGGTTTTCCGTAACCGACATTCGCGGATTCGGACCGCCAATCACCGATGGGATCGGGAACTCGCCTCTCTTGAAAGGTATCGATTGGACCTGCGCCTTTCTCGCACAGATCTATCCGACACTCTTCGCATTCAACTTCCTCATCGTCGCTCGGAGAGATCCTTCCATCGAAGAACGGGTCACTGAAACCGCATCCTCGAAAAAATAATTCCGGATGGATATCGCTCAAAGACAATAAATTACCTCGGGGCAAGCCGCGAGGTATCCCCCGACTTGTAATTCCGGATTTGATCCGGAATCCAGTCACGCCGGGCGGGACCTGTCCGTGGCAAACCACGGGGTATTAGACTCGGAGAAGAGAATAAACTACCCCGTAGCAGAGCTGACGGAGAATCTGTCGCTACGCTATCCTGTCATCCCGGGCTTATTATCCAGCGCCCTAATTGCCAACTATTATTTGAATTTTTTTGTTCGATACAAGCCGTTTTCAAGGATGAAACGGTAATGGAATTAGGGAGCGAGTTAATAATAATTCGGTATGACAGGAACCGGCACTAACCGGTACAACCGGTACCGGTAAACCAGGAGCCGGCCTGAGTAATCGTCGCGGTGCAAGTGTTCGCCAAACCGGTCGCGTTCACGTTCACGTTGAACGTACCCTGCCCCGTCGGACCACAGTTGTTAGCCGGCGCGCCCGGCATCTGGATATAACTTGTTCCGTTCGCCGGACCGTTGAAATTCGAATTGCTCAGCACGACGCTGTCGCACGCCAGGATGGCCGCTTGCTGGATGGAATGTACCTGCGCCTTGAAAGCGGCGATCTTCGCCTTCTCACGAGCACTCGAGAGGCTCACGAGGACGATCGAGGCGAGAATGCCGATGATCGCGATGACGATGAGGAGTTCAATCAAGGTGAAGCCCTTCGATACCATGCGTCTTTTCATATTCTTTTTCGGTTATAGGATGAGTGCCGACCAGACGATCCCGCTTCATAGTCATTGTATCATGAAACGGAAATACATCGAAGACCGGATCAGTCCCGAATCGAAACGGCTTCCGATCTCCGGTCAGCCGACTCGTATGAGCGGGAGCCTGCGCGACCACCCTCATCACCGGACATATACGTGAGTCTGCCCGATATCGGAACGGACGAGGTAGAACGGTAATATGAGGCTTTCTCGACGATGGCATCCTTCCGCTTCTTCATCCATATACTTTCCATCCCATCATCGTCGGATCCTGAGACGAACCGATTTTCCCCGTACCCGATGCCGGCGCTTCGGGGATATGCCTGGCAGGACGCTTTTCCGTCATCATACTGTCGCACCGACCCACCCGACGGCGCCATCGCGTTCGACGTGGTCGGACATGAGAAAATCGCCACGAAAAGGCAACCGACGGACAACAAAAACAAGACGGCCGTCTTCGGAAACCCCTTCCTTGTTTTCGATGGACCACCTCTTTGCATATCCGTATCGTTCACCGTATTCCTTCTGAAAGTATACCACAATCCCTAAAAATACATAGGGGAAAAAGAGGAGATCAAAAAAACAGGCTGTCGATAATCGTATCGATAAAAAGAAAACGGGACTGTTGGTCCCGTTGATTCTTTATTCTCACCGATCATCGACACTAACCGGTACAACCGGTACCGGTAAACCAAGCACCGTTATCGGTAATCGTCGCGGTGCAAGTGTTCGCCAAACCGGTCGCGTTCACGTTCACGTTGAACGTACCCTGCCCCGTCGGACCACAGTTGTTAGCCGGCGCGCCCGGCATCTGGATATAACTTGTTCCGTTCGCCGGACCGTTGAAATTCGAATTGCTCAGCACGACGCTGTCGCACGCCAGGATGGCCGCTTGCTGGATGGAATGTACCTGCGCCTTGAAAGCGGCGATCTTCGCCTTCTCACGAGCACTCGAGAGGCTCACGAGGACGATCGAGGCGAGAATGCCGATGATCGCGATGACGATGAGGAGTTCAATCAAGGTGAAGCCCTTTTTCATTTTTTTCATGTGTCGTCACCCCCTTTCTTCGTATACATATTCTTTATTCATCGGAAGAACCGGAACCCACGAAAATCACGAGAAGTTCCCGACCACATTATATATCGGAAGCAGGATTCCCACAACCAGGATCGCGACCCCGATACCGAGGAAGACGATGAGGATCGGTTCGAGCAAAGACGTCAGGTTCCTGGTCATACCGTCGACCTCCTGCGTATAGAACGAGGCGACGTTGCGGAGGATGGCCGATATCGAACCGCTCTCCTCACCGATCCTCACCATCTGCGAGACGAGATGCGGGATCTGTTTGGCCCGAAAGAATGCGGTACTCATACTCCCCCCTTTTCGGACCTCCTCCATCGCGTCGAGAATGATCGCCTGAAACGTCTGGTTCCCGACGATTCCACTCACGATGGACAATGACCGGATGATCGGAATCCCCCCGTTGAGCATGATACCGAGGTTCTCGGCAAGCCGGGAAATGAAGATATACTGCGCGATCTTCCCGACGATCGGGATGGCGAATATCTGCTCGTCCCATGCGCGCCGACCGTCCGGAGTGCGCAGGTAATAAACGAGGGAACCGACGATCGCGAAGGCGAGCAGGAGCACTGTCCACCAGTATGCCGCAAGGAAATCGCTCGTCGCCATGATCACCTGCGTATACCACGGCAGGCTTCCGCCGAAATCCTTCAGCACGGACGTGATCTTCGGGACGATGAACGCGACGACGAGGAAGCCGATGATGACGGCGGCCCCAAGCACGAACGCGGGATAGTATAGGGCTCCCTTGATCTTCGACATGAGCTGATAGTCCTTCTCGAGCGTATCCGCGATGAAGATGACGGAGTGCTGGAGCCCCCCCGATACTTCGCCCGCGTGAATAAGGTTTATCGCAAGCGGAGAAAACACGTCCGGATGCTTCGCGAACGCCTCCGAAAGGGACATACCGTCATCCACATCGTCCTTCGTCTCCTTGAGGACGATCCGGAAGTACGAACTGTCGGTCTCCTCGGCAATCGCCAGAAGCGACGTGGTAATCGGCACCTTCGCCTCGATCAGCACGCTGAACTGTCGGAAGAATGCGACCAATTCTTTCCGACTCACGCCTTCCCAGATTCTGGACAGATCCTTCATGACCGCCGAACCGCCCCATTCCTCCTTGATCATGACCGGCAGAAGACCGCTCTTTTGCAGAAGCAGACTGGCGGAATCCCGACTTTCCGCCTCCACGAATCCCTCCCGAAGGACCCCCTCGACGCTCTTCGCCTTGAATGCGAACTTCATACTCGTTTTCCTTCTGTTTTATAATCCTGACCCTTTTCGGAACCGAAGGCGACGACAAGCCCGCCGAACCCCGAAGACACTACCACGATACCCGCTCCTTTCATTCTCCCTTCGCGATAAGCATCTCGAGGTACTGATGGTTCTTCGCATACGTGAGCGCGTCGTTCACCGAGATGAGTCCGCGACGGACCAGGTCGGCCAGCGACCGGTCGAGCGAGACCATCCCCTCCTTGAGGCTCGTTTCGATGACACTGTCGATCTGATGGGTCTTGTTCTCGCGGATGAGATTTTCCACCGCATGGTTCTTCAGCATGATCTCGACGGCCGGGATGCGCCCCGCCCCGTCCATGCGCGGGATGAGCCGCTGGGAGATGACCCCCAAAAGGACGCTCGCGAGCTGTGCGCGGATCTGGTTCTGCTGGTGTGCGGAGAAAACGTCGATGATACGGTCGATAGTCTGCGCCGCATCGTTCGTGTGGACCGTCGCGAAGATGAGATGTCCCGTCTCGGCGGCGGTCATCGCGGTGGCGATCGTCTCGAGGTCGCGGAGCTCGGCGAGCATGACCACGTTCGCGTCCTCGCGGAACACGGCACGGAGCGCGAGCGGGAACGTCTTCGCGTCGCGACCGACCTCGCGCTGGTTGATGATGCACCGGTCCTGCGTATAGACGAACTCGATCGGGTCCTCGATGGTCACGATGTGCTTCTCCTGATTATGATTGATATACTCGATGATCGCCGCAAGCGTGGTCGACTTGCCGTGCCCAACCGGACCCGTCACCAATACCAGGCCCTGGGAATAGTTCGCGAAATTGTAAAGCGAGCTCGGGATATTGAGTTCCTCGAGGTTACGGACGTGGTCCATGACGAACCGCATCGTCACGCTCACGAATCCCTTCTGGAAAAAGATGTTCGTCCGGAACCGCATCCGGTTCTCGAAATTGTACGAGAAGTCGGTCTGACCGGCGGACAGGAGCTCGTCCTTGCCCTCCTCGCTCAGTAGGATGTCCGAAAGCGCCTTCGTATCGGCCGGCGTCAGGATCTTTTCCTGCGTGATCGGATGCAACTTCCCGTTTATGCGGAGCGTCGGGTACCGGCCGACGACCAGGTGCAGATCGGACGCGCCCTGTTGGCCGACCAGAAGAAGCAGGTTCTTGACACGCTGTTCGGCATGCAGTATTTCGGATCCGTCGGACATAGGTTCGTATCGGTTACGTGTTTACCGTGACGGAGTCGGCTCCGACTTCGCCTGAGGATACCGTCCCCTTCAGGATATCACCCTTTTCCGCCTTCTCCAAGATGGATTCGACTTTCTGAAGGACCTCGGACGGCGTGAAGTGTGATTTGATGAGGTATTCCTCCGCCCCGAGACTGAACCCGTCGCGAACGCCCTCACTTGCCGAGAAGTTCGTAAGCAGGATGACCGGGATATGCTTCCATTCCTCGTTTCCCTTGATCTCCCGCAACACGTCGCGACCGTCCATATACGGCATGAAAATATCAAGCATCACGAGATCCGGAATGGATTCCTTCAGACGTTCCATACCCTCGAGCCCGTTCTCGGCCGATCGGACCTCGAAACCGCACTCCCGAAGCTTCCGCTGATAGATATCCCGAACGAAGAAATCATCCTCGACCAACAGGATCTTTTTTCCCGCGAATTTCGAAACTTCCATACGTCGCAGCTCATTATGATCGTTATTCCTCGTCCACCATGACATCCCCGTCCGTCACGAGATCGACTTCCGTCAGGGTCGTCAGTCCGCGGAGTGCCTTCAGGGTCCCGTCCTGACGCAACGAGATCATCTTCTGATGATGCGCCTCCTCGGTCAGCTTCGCCTCGTTTGCCCGGTCATCGGTGATGATGCGCTTCACGGAATCGTTCACCTCGAACGCCTCATAGATGGCGATCCGTCCGCGGTAACCGGAATTCCCGCACGACTCGCAACCCTTCCCGCGAAAGAGGTGGACCCCTTTTTTTGGATCGTACCCGTATTTTTCCAGCTCCTCGAGTTCGACGTTCCCGATGATCTTCAAGATTTTTTCCTTGAGTGCCGGACTAACATCCATCTCCTCGCGACAGTCGAGACAGACGCGACGGACAAGCCGTTGCGCCGCGACCACCTGCACCGCGGACGCAATCAGGAACGGTTCCACCCCCATGTCTATAAAGCGCGGAATGGATCCGATCGCGCTGTTCGTATGCAGGGTCGAGAGCACGAGGTGACCGGTAAGGGCGGAATGGATCGCGAGCTCGGCAGTCTCGCCGTCGCGAATCTCCCCCACCATGATCACGTTCGGATCCTGACGCAGGATGGAGCGGAGTCCGTTCGCGAACGTGTATCCGATTTCCGGCTTCACCTGGCTCTGATTAATGCCTTCGATGGAATACTCGACCGGGTCCTCGAGCGTGATAATATTTCGTTCGTCCTGGTTGAGAATCTGCAGAAACGAGTACAGGGTCGTCGACTTTCCGGAACCCGTCGGCCCGGTCATCAAGATGATGCCGTACGGCTCCATAATCTTCCTCCTGAGTAGCTCGCCGGTCCGGCCCCAGAGGCCCATCTCGATGAAGTCGACCGTATTTTCCTTCTTTTCGAGCACTCGCATCACCACTTTCTCGCCGTCCACGACCGGCAGGGTCGAGACGCGGAAGTCGACGAATTCACCGTCGTGATCCATCCGAAACCGTCCGTCCTGCGGTTTCCGTTTCTCGTCGATCTTCAGGTTCGAAAGAATCTTGATGCGCGCGACCACGGCTTTTCCGATCGGGAGCGGAAACACGAGCGACGAATGAAGCAGTCCGTCGACTCGGAACCGGACCCGGTAGTTCTCTTCAGTCGGTTCGATATGGATATCGCTCGCCCGAGCCTCGATTGCATATTTCACGATCGATTCGACCAGGCGGGCGATCGGAGCGTCCTGCAGATTCTCTTTCCCTTCCGGCCGATCGTCTGTATCCGCCGTTTCACCGGAATGAGAGTTCCTGACCGAAACATCCTCGTTCTTCAGGGAAAGGATCGCCTCTTCGAGCGCTCGGTCCGTGCCGGTATACCTTCTCAGAAGATCGTTGATGATCCGCTTCGGCGCCAGCACGATATCGATATTGAGTTGTTCCTTTTCCGCCACGAATCGGAGAATATTGAGCGCCTCGAAATTCTCCGGATCGGTCATCGCCACCAGGAGGGTATCCCCTTTCTTTTCGTATGCCGCCATCCGATACTTTTCAGCGGCCTCCTCCGGAATCAGCCTCAATACCTCGCGTTCGACGTCCTTCGGCAGGACCGAAAGGAACGGCATATCGAGCGCCTCGGCACGTTTCCGGAGCTCGTCCTCCGTAGGACCGACCGCGGTGATCGGCGTCGGCTTATTCTCGGGAATAAGGCTTTTTTTTCTGCTGGAAATGATATCGCTCATACCGACTTTCGTTAGTGACCGCCTATGATACCGTCTGCCACGAGAACCGGGAAAAACACGACTCATCGCACGGCGTACTTCGCGATATCCCGCGCCCGGACCCGGCGGAAACGGTTCCGCACTGCCGAGCGATTCGTTCGAACCGCACTGTGATCATACATTTCTCTCCCGAATCTCACCGCGATCATATAAGTATCTCTCCCGAATCTCATGTCGGCTGAAATCCTAAAATTTCGGTTGCAAACCCTTCACGTCTCGTCGGGTTACGACAGCGGGATCCTCATCCCTTTCGGATACCCGTCCCCGTTTTTCATGGTTTTTCATCAGAGATGGTGACCAACCTTTGGTTGGCACTCGAACGGAATTTTCGGATGTACGACTCGACATGGGATGTGAGACAGATACTAATATTTAAGAGAGATACTGAGAGAAAAAACACGGATCACCGACTGATACCGAATCAAACTGATCTATTCCAACTTACCATTCCGGAGCTAAGCTCCGTCTCAATATAGCACTGATTCAGTCGATTCGGTATGAGATCCGAAAATTTCAGTGGTCCCAACCCCTCCTAGAGAACGAACGGGTTACTCCTTCCGACTGTCTGAGGATCGGCAAGTGGCGGTATAGCCGTCTCTTTCGCGATGAATCCTTTGACGGCATCGAGGTTGAACTCCCTGCCGGAAAACACCGACAACATGTACCCGTTGCGATATTTTTTCTGAGGCAGATAGAAAAATTCGGCGGAAACGGTCCCCGAAAGCCTCCCGACATCGGTCACTATCTGGCCACTCGCGTCCGTTGTGTCCTGCCTGACTATCGAAAACGAGGTCAGTACGGAAGATCGCCCGGGATGGGATATGCCCGCGAGAAACGCCCTGATGCCTTCGTACGGCCCCTGGATATCGGCGGTCATGGTAAACGAGGCCGGTGTCGGAGTTTCGGGAATGGTCACGACCTCGGTCGTCGAACCATCGGAAGACGCGCCATCGGATGAGGCCCCGAGAGAGGTCTTACCCGACTGATCCGTAAAGGCTATATTATTGACGGTCACGCCCGTCTGTGCCGCATAGTAATTGAATATATCGACCACCTGGTCCTGACTGATCGAAACGGGAAGGTATCCGTACACCGCCTTTCCCTCGGCCGTATCCAGAAGCGACGCACGCGACGAATACAAAGCGTCGAGATTCTGCACGGTCCCATCGACCTTGACGCCCTCGTCGGCCTTGGCCGCCAAGACCGCACGTTTGTCCAGTATCGACTCCACGGTCGGCTTGATCGAGAAGACACCTATCAGGACAGCCACCGACATGAAGATCGGAAAGGAAAGATTCTTGAGTGCCATAATCGTTTTGTATTTATACCGGTTGTCCGAGCGTTATCACGAAAGAGAACTCAATCAGCCCCTTTCCGTCCCGCTTCAGGCTCAGAACCGAAAGCGTCCCGACCTCGGGAAGTTTCTTCAGGACGGTCATCTGCTGTACGACCGTCCGGAATGACTCGGCTTCTCCCGTCATCTCGATTTTCCGCGACGTCGAGTTGAAAGTGTATTTCGAAAGGAGTATGCCGGGAAGAACAGAACTTTCGACAGAACTCAGCAATTTCTCGGGATCGGCGGAAGCGCTCTGCCCGACGGCGATACCGTCCATTCGGAACTGAAAGTCGGCGACGGCATCAATCTTGTCCTGAGACATACCCTGACGTTCCTCGGCGATTCGGGCCGACACGTCGTCGATCTCTCCCGACAGGCGACTTTCGTAATAGGTGAGTCCTCCCCAGATTGCCAGCATGCCAGCCAGAACGGAGAACAGAAAAAAAAGTCCTTTTCCGATATGTCTTCCCTCCGAAGACTTTCGTTGCTGCTGTTGCGATGCCTGTGCCAAGTTCATTCCCGGCATATGATTTCTGTTTTCGATTTATCTCACGTTGATTTTCCCTACGGAACCAGTATACCCCAAAGTCGAACTTTTCTCAAAATCAGACATGTTTCTTTTTCTCCGACTCCGCCACCGCATACAATGCAAGTCCGATTGCTGCCGAAAACGATATCCCGGAGGACGCCATCTTCGGTTGCAGCACGGGCGGATACGTGATTGTACGCCACGGATCAGACAATCGCACCGACAGACCGAGTTTCTTGGAAAGGTATTCCGTCAGGCCGGTAAGACGGGCTGTGCCTCCAGACAGGACGATACCGTCGATCCTTCCTTCCGGTCGGGTCGTTTTCCAGGACTCCACCATGCGACCGGCCTCGTTCACGATCGCCTCGATCGCCGGAAAGATGACGGCGACGTCTTTCGCGTTCAGAAAGTCCTTCGTACTCTTTTTCAGCACATCGGCCCGGTCCGCGGAAATATTGAGACTCTCGGCAAGCGATCGGGTAATATCGCGACCGCCGGCATCGATGCTTCGGCTCTTCTTCACGTATCCGTCTTCCACTAATATGAGATTCGCCGCACGCGCGCCGATATCGATCACCAGAAAGGTTCCCGGGTCGCTCCCGACGACAGACCGGGTGATGGAAAAAGTCTCCAGTTCGAGCAGTTTCATATCGTATCCGACCGAGCTCACATATCCCTCGTACTGCCAGACATCCTTGTTGAGCGCGGCGACCAACAAGACCTCGGTCTTCCGATGCGGTCCGGATCCCCCTTCGACACCGGCCACGTCCTTCGTCCCGAGCGACTCCCACGACAATGAGACATCCTCAAGGGCGCTTGGAATGTATTTCCGCGCCTCGAACCGGACCGCCTCCTCAAGCTCGGCATCCGTCATCTCCGGAAAATCGATAAGTGAAATCAGGCCAAGGAAAGACGGCATCGAGATACAGATATCCCTCGTCTCCGGCCGCAACCGTTCAAGCAGGGCCTTGAACTTCACCGCCATATCCTCGCGGAACGACCGGACAGCCGGCTTCTTCGGATCATGCGGTTCAAGCAACATCGCCTCGCCGTAATTCACGAGGAACGGATGCCCGCCACGAAGCTCGAGCTCCACCGCCTTTATGGATTCCGTGCCGAAATCGACACCGAGAAATCGTTCCTTTGCGAACATATTCATAACGTGTCTGTTTTTCATGAAACCAGGAGAATCGAAAAGCGTCCTTTCGAATCCCATCGTCGTCACGGAAAGTATACCATGGTTCTTTCCAAGATGAAAATGCGAGGCGGACGGCAAAAAGAAACAGGGTATAAGTATCTATCTGTCGAGCTGTAAATCCGAAAATTTCGCGCGAAAACCATAAAAAATGAGGACGGGTATCCGAAGAGCATGAGGATCCCGCTACCGTAATCTGACGAGACGTGAAGGGTTTGTAGCCGAAATTTTCGGATTTCAGCCGACAGGCGGTTTTTTCGGCTTATTGTCGCGGTGAGATTTGAGAGAGATACTAAGATCGTCACATCATGCGTTGACAGTCAGTCTGATGATATTGACACGGGACCTCGAAGAAAATACAATCAGGTATCCACGATTGCCGGATAACCCCTTCCGGCGTGGTATCATACCCATACTATGGACATCGCATCATTGCCGGAAAAATTCTCCCTCCGTGCCCGGAAGATCCTCAGCGAGGCCGAAACGGTGGCACAGGCTTCCGCCGCCACCGCGGTGCAGCCGATACATCTCCTGGCTGCCATCCTTTCCGAAGACGGAAGTCTCGGCGGTTTTTTCCTTGTCAATGCCGGCTTCAAACGGGAATTCCTCGGCGATGCCACGCATGGTCCGTCGTACCACCGGAAGGAAACCGTGCCTCCGACCAATCCGGGGCGGACCAGACAGCGCCTCTCCGCATCACTCCCCTTCTCCGCGGACACGAAAGATATCATCATGACCGCGTTCCTTTCCGCAAACCGGTTCGGTTCGCCGTATGTCGGCACTGAGCATCTCATCCATGCCATCTTGTCCAAACCCGACCGCACGGTCCTCGCCATCCTGACCGAGGCGGCCATCGATTATCGCCAGGCTCTCGTCGACCTCGAATCGCACCTCGGGCTCGAAAACATCCCCGACTTCGGGAAACTCCCCGATCTCCCCGACCTGACGCTCGCGAAACGCAAGCCGGCAGCGGACAGACTTCCGCCATCGCTTTCGCAATATGCGACCGACCTCGGGCGCGAGGCGATCGAGCGCGGTGAGACGTTCTTCGGGCGGGAATCGGAAATCGCCCGCGTCACGAGCATCCTCGGCCGCCGGCAGAAAAACAATCCGGTCCTCCTCGGCGAACCCGGCGTCGGCAAGACCGCGATCGTCTCGGCCATCGCGAGACGGATCGAGGAAGGCGGGGCCGGCGCGTCGCTTTCTGGCAAGCGCATCCTCGCGCTCGACCTTGCGCTCGTCGTCGCCGGCACGAGCTTCCGTGGCGAGTTCGAAGCGCGGCTCAAGGAGATCGTCCGCGAGGCGAAGTCGCGTCCGGACATCATCCTCTTCATCGACGAGCTACACACCATCGTCGGGGCCGGCAACGCGCAGGGCGGGCTCGACGCCGCGAACATCCTCAAGCCGGCGCTCGCCCGTGGCGAGATCCGCATCATCGGGGCGACCACGCTCACCGAATATCGCAAGTATATCGAAAAGGACCCGGCGCTCGGTCGCCGTTTCCAGTCCGTACTCGTCCGTGAACCGTCGCCGGAAGAGACGAAGGGACTTCTTCGTGGCATAAAGCCGGCGTACGAATCGTTTCACGGGATTGCGATCGGCACGGACCTGCTCGACCTCGCGACAGACCTCTCCGTGCGACACCTGCACGACCGGTTCCTGCCGGACAAGGCGATCGATATCCTCGACGAGGCATCGTCCCTCGCGAAAAACCGTCGGGAGGAAACGCCGGTCGGCCGCGCCACCACCACCCTCGAAAGCGCCCGCAAGAACATCCTCGGCGAGAAGGAACTCCTTATGTCCCACGGACGGTTCGACGAGGCCGCGGAAATGCTCGACGAGGAACGCCGCCTCAACCGCGAGATCGCGAAACTTTCCGCCCGCGCCGCAAAGGAACGCTCCGGCTCCGAACGGCCGGTCCTCACGGACCGCGACCTTTTGGAAACCGTCTCCGCCATGACCGGCATTCCCTTCGCCGTCCTCGAACGCGACCGGCCCGAGCATCGGCTGGAACGGCTCGGAAAGACACTGCGGGGAAAGATCGCTCTCCAGGAAGACGCCATCTCGGCCGTCGAATCGTCGCTCCTGCGATCGCTCTCCGAGGTCCGCGATCCCGTCCGTCCGCTCGGCTCACTGCTCTTTCTCGGACCAACCGGCGTCGGCAAGACGCTTGTCGCCAAGACCGTCGCCGAGGAATTTTTCGGCGGGAAGGACCGGCTCATCCGACTCGACATGAGCGAGTTCATGGAGCGGCACAGCGTCGCACAGATGATCGGCGCACCGGCCGGGTATGTCGGCTACGGCGAGGGCGGTCGCCTCACCGAGCGTATCCGTCGCATGCCACATGCCGTTGTCTTGTTCGACGAGATCGAGAAGGCGCACCCGGACGTCGCCGGCGTCCTCTTGCAGATCCTCGACGAAGGGACGCTCGCCGACGCGGAAGGCCGCTCCGTCAGTTTCCGCGACGCGCTCATCGTCATCACGTCGAACGCCGGTACCGGCGCCTTCTTCAAAAATGACCAGATCGGTTTCAACAAAGGTAACGCGGGCGACATGAAGGCCCGTATGGAATCCGCGAAACACGCCGCGCTCGAGGAACTCAGAAAGGCCTTCCGACCCGAGCTTCTCGCCCGGATCGATCGGACCGTCGTCTTCGACGCGCTCGGACAGGAAGCCATCACGAAGATCGTCCGGCTCGAACTGTCCGCGCTCAGAAAACGGCTCGCCAAAAAAGGTACCACACTCGCCGTTCCGGTTGCCGTTATCGCCTTCCTCGCGAAAAAAAGCCTTGTCCCGGAACACGGCGCCCGCCTCGTCCGCAAGAACATCGAGGAACTCGTGGAAAAACCGGTCGCGACCGTCCTCCTTTCCGGCACCGGCACGAAACGCCGTCTCACGCTCTCGCTCTCCGGCGAAACGATCGCTTGTACGGAACTACGGAAGGCTCCCGCAAAGAAGAAGTGATTTCTCACCTCATCATTCGCCCTCTTTCCTGACGGCTCGCTTTCTCAAGATGCCTGAAGTATGAAAACGGACGGACTTCATCGTATCGATTTCCTTTCCCATACGGGAGAATTCCTTGCCGACGTCCTGTTCCCGCGTACCTGCATCGGATGCGGACGCGTTGGTACCTATCTCTGCGACGCGTGCCTGCGTGCCACCCCGAGAAAACAGGAGTATTCCTGTCCCTTCTGCGAGATCGTCCTCGTGCCGGAAGGACGCACTTGTCTTTCCTGTGCGCCGAACCACATGCTCGACGGCATCTTTTCCGCGACCGGATTCCGCGAGGCGAAGACGGTCGCCCAAGTGATCCATGTCCTCAAATACGAATATGTCCGAGAGCTTGCCAGCCCGCTCGGCACGTTGCTTGCCGAAGCGGCGTCCAGGACAGAACTGCCACTCCCCGATTTTCTCGTTCCCGTGCCGCTCCATTCCTGGCGCTTCCGCTACCGCGGGTTCAACCAATCCGCCCTGCTCGCGCAAGCCTTCGCGTCCGCATTCATACCGGACCTGCCGATCCTGGTCCGCGAAGACCTGCTCGTCCGACACCGGTTCACGCTCCCGCAGGCGAAGAGCCACACTGCGAAAGAGCGGAGAGAAAATCTCAAAGGCGCCTTCTCGCTCTCCAAAGACGCGCGATTCGCGAAAAAAGAATTGAAAGGCAGGATCGTCTGGCTCTTCGACGATGTCGCCACGACCGGCGCCACGCTCGAGGAATGCGCCAAAGTGTTGAAGAAGTTCGGCGTAAAAAAGGTCTTCGGCATCGTCGTGGCCCGTTGAACGGCTACCGGCTTATGGCGCGCGGGCACAGTATTCTCTTGTCAACATATGAGCCCCAAATGAATTGGCCGGCTGAAATCTATTTTGTAAAGGATTGGAACAATTTCGGGCACTGGTTCCCAATTATACAT
>Ga0118677_10003603_pt1 | contig 29084 bp, 24 predicted proteins | sample AliMusrvi5mmetaG_FD_86154 | JGI IMG/M metagenome (GOLD analysis project Ga0118677, IMG submission 86154) | reverse complement strand
GGCGCTGGTGGCACAGCACATCGGCCCGGACCGGCGCGCCGCGCAGTTGCACTTTGGTGGCGGTACCCCTACGTTTCTGACACCGGACGAACTGCGCGAGCTGATGGACCTGCTGCGCAGCCATTTCAACTTTTTGCCCGATGCCGAGTTGGGCATCGAAATCGACCCGCGCACCGTCAACGACGACACCATGGCCATGCTGGCCGGCCTAGGCTTTAACCGTACCAGCTTTGGCGTGCAGGACTTTGACCCGGCGGTGCAGCAGTCGGTGAATCGCATTCAGCCCTACGAGATGGTGGAAAAGGCCGTCACGGCCAGCCGCAAGTCGGGCTTTGAGTCCATCAATGCCGACCTGATATACGGTCTGCCCAAACAAAGCACCGAAAGCTTCAACCGCACGCTGGACCGCGTGATCGAGCTGGCGCCCGAGCGCATTGCGCTCTACAACTACGCCCACCTGCCCAGCCGGTTCCGCGCCCAGCGCCTGATTGTGGAAGCCGAGTTGCCAAGTGCTGAAGAGCGCCTGCAGATCTTCCTGATGTCGGTGCACCGCCTGCTGGACGCCGGTTACATCTACATCGGCCTGGACCACTTTGCCAAGCCGACGGACGAGCTCAACCTGGCGCGCCTGGACAAGACCCTGCACCGCAACTTCCAGGGTTACACCACGCGTGCCGATTGCGACCTGATCGGTTTTGGCGTCTCGGCCATCGGCAAGGTGGGGCACTCCTACAGCCAGTCGGTGCGCACGCTCAAGGCCTATTACGAGCATCTGGATATCGATCAGCTGCCGGTGGAAAAGGGCTATGCGCTCACTGACGACGACGTGCTGCGCCGCCAGGTCATCATGGAGCTGATGTGCAGTGGCCCGGTTACCTATGCGGCCATCAACCAGGCGCATGGCATTGATTTCAAGAGCTACTTTGCCGAAGAGCTGGTGCTGCTCAAGCAGTACGAAGAGGCTGGCCTGATTGTGGTGGACGACGAACGAATCTCCGTCACACCCAAGGGCCGAATGTTTGTGCGCGCCTCGGGCATGGTGTTTGACAAGCACCTTGCGCAATCCACTGCCAAGTTCTCCAAGCTGATCTAAGCCGCACGCGCAGGCCAGGCACCTAAGCGGAACCGCTTTGCGCGGGCAGCGCTGCTACTTCATCCCCAAGCGCCGCGCCAGCTTGTGCAGATTGCTGGCGTCCAGCCCCAGTTGGCGTGCGGTCAGCGCCCAGTTGGCGCCGGTGGCGGCCAGGGTCTGCTGGATCACCTCGCGCTGACGCTGCGCCACGGCTTCGTTCATACTGACCGGCAGCGCCGCCGCAGACAAGGGCTGCGCAGTTAGCGGCTCGGGCACATCGGTCTGACGGGTGTACAGGTCCAATAACGCGGGCTCCAGGGTCACGATGTCAGCGGCGCGGGCACCGCGGCTGAGTGCCTTGATGGAGGCGCGGCTGATCACATGCTCCAGCTCGCGCACATTGCCAGGCCAGGGGTAGCGCAAGATGTCACTCTCGGCCGCCGGTGACAGACGCAAGCTGCGTATGCCCAGCCGCACGCGGTTGAGCTCCAGAAAGCGTCCGGCCAGCAAGAGCGCGTCATTGCCGCGCTCGCGCAGCGGCGGGATGTGCACCGGGTAGACCGAGAGCCGGTGGTAGAGGTCGGCACGGAACACGCCGTCTTTCACACCCTGTTGCAGGTCGCGATTGGTGGCGACGATGACGCGTACATTGACGCGGCGTGGCCGGTCTTCGCCCAGGCGCTGGATCTCGCCGTTTTGCAGGGTGCGCAGCAGCTTGGCCTGAATGATCAAAGGCAACTCGCCGATCTCGTCTAGAAAAATGGTGCCCCCATCGGCCACCTCAAAACGCCCGGCGCGGTCGGTGGTGGCGCCGGAGAAGGCGCCGCGCACATGGCCAAACAGCTCGCTTTCGGCCAAGGTCTCCGGCAGGGCCGCGCAGTTCACCTGCACCAGGGGTTTGGCGCGCGTGGAATGGCGGTGGATACGCCGGGCAAATAGCTCCTTGCCGACGCCGGTTTCTCCCAAAAGCAAAACCGGCAGGTCGGAGGCGGCCACCACGTCAATTTCGTGCAGGAGGCTGAGCATGGCCGGGCTCTGGCCCACGATCTCCTCGTCCACTGGCGTGTCGACCAGCGGTGCCGGACTGGCGCCGCTGCGGCCTTGGCGCAGGCTGGCGCCCTCATCCTCCAGCCGGTTCATGCGCACCGCCACCTCGATCAACACAGCGTGGCTGCGCAGTTCGGCAATGCGCTGTTCACCAAAGGTGTCCACGCCCAGTGCGTCCAGCGTCAGCGCGCCCCACAGACTGCCATCCACCGTCAGGCTTATGCCCATGCAGTCGTGCACTGGCAGGGGCTCCCCGGCATGCACCTGAAGCAGGCCGTCGTAGGGGTCGGGCAGCGCGCAATCGGCTTGGAAGTGGACCGGTTGACTGCTTTGCAGAATGGCTGCCAGCCGCGGGTGTGCCGCCACCTGAAAACGCCGCCCAAGAGCCTCGTGCACCAGACCATCGACCGCCTCCGGAATCAGCGCGTCGTCTTGCAGGCGCAGCACGGCGACGGCATCGCTCTGGAAGTGTTTGCGCAGGGCGCTGACCAGGCGCTGCATGCGCTCCGGGCCGCTGTGAGGGCTGGAGAGGTTTTTAAGGAGTGCGGTTTCAAGCATGGTCAATAGTACCTTGTTAGGGTAATAAACACCCTGTTTTGCGTGGGTAATTATGACCGTCAATTTCATAAGCCCTTGATTTGTCAAGGGAATTTATTTGGCACAACGCTTGCAAACAAGCGGCTTGAAGGCCCTACCGCCAGTCAACTTCTGTTTGGGAAGCGACTTGAGCAGCAGGGCATCGTTGAAACCAAGGAGTCCCCTATGAATATCAATTTCAAATCCATTTTGTGCAAAGCGGCCCTGGCTGTGGCCGCATTGGGCGCGCTCAATGCCTCTGCAGCGACGTCGGCAGCCGCCAAGTCCACCGGCGATTTCGGTCCACCCCAAGGTGCCCCCATCCACGCCGTGCTGACCAGCCCACCCAATGTGCCGCCGCCCACCAACCGCAAGGTTCCGGCCAAGGTGATCGTGGAACTCGAAGTGGTGGAGAAGGAAATGCAAATTTCCGAAGGCGTCTCCTACACATTCTGGACCTTTGGCGGCTCGGTGCCCGGCAGCTTTATCCGTGTACGCCAGGGCGACACGGTGGAGTTCCACCTGAAGAACCACCCCGGCAGCAAGATGCCGCACAACATTGACCTGCACGGCGTGACCGGCCCTGGCGGCGGTGCCGCTTCCAGCTTTACCGCGCCCGGCCATGAATCGCAATTCACCTTCAAGGCGCTCAATGAAGGCATCTTTGTCTACCACTGCGCTACCGCCCCAGTGGGCATGCACGTGGCCAACGGCATGTACGGCCTGATTCTGGTCGAGCCGCCCGAAGGCCTGTCACCCGTGGACCATGAGTACTACGTGATGCAGGGCGACTTCTACACCACGGGCAAGTACCGCGAAAAAGGCAACCAGCCTTTTGACATGGAAAAAGCCATTGATGAAAAGCCCACCTATGTGCTGTTCAACGGCGCCGAAGGCGCGCTCACCGGTGACAAGGCGCTCAAGGCCAAGACCAACGAAAAAATTCGCTTGTTTGTCGGCAACGGCGGCCCGAATCTGGTGTCCAGTTTCCACGTAATCGGCGCCATCTTTGACAAGGTGCGCTTCGAAGGCGGCTCCAACTTCCAAACCAATGTGCAGACGACGCTGATCCCTTCCGGCGGTGCCGCTGTCGTCGAATACCAGACCAAGGTGCCCGGCAGCTACGTAATGGTGGACCACTCCATCTTCCGCGCCTTCAACAAGGGTGCGCTGGCCATCATGAAGGTCGAAGGACCCGAGAACAAGGCCATCTACTCCGGCAAGGAAGTGGACTCGGTGTATCTGGGTGACCGCGCTGCGCCCAACATGGCAGCCGTCACCACGGCCGCCGCCAACGCCGCCAGCGGCACACTGACGCTGCAGGATCAAATCGCAGCCGGCAAGGCGCTGTTCAACGGCACCTGCTCGGTCTGCCACCAGATCACCGGTGCCGGCCTGCCCGGCGTGTTCCCGCCCCTGGCCAAGTCGGATTTCCTGAATGCCGACCCCAAGCGCGCAGTGGGTATTGTGGTGCGCGGCCTGAACGGCAAGCTCACAGTCAACGGCAAAGAGTACGACTCGGTAATGCCGCCCATGAACCAGCTCAACGACGACGAAGTGGCCAACATACTGACCTATGTGCTCAACGCCTTTGACAACCTGGGCGGCCAGGTCAAGACCAGCGATGTCAAGGCCGAGCGCGCCAAGGCTGCAGCCAAAACGGTGGCAGAACACTGAGCAACGCTGGACACAACCGCCATGTTTGCGATGCCTGCCATTCGGCGCCTGGCCTGCGTGGCCAGTCTGCTGTGTGCTGCCATCCGTCCCGGCTGGGCCGGACCGGCAGAGCTGCCCGTAGCGCTGCGACCGGATGTGCCCTACCTGAGCGTTCCGGCGGGCACGCTGGCCAGCGTGCTTTCAGGCGGTAGCAGTGACAACGCGCCCACCCCGGTTGCCGCCTTTGCCCTGCGTACGCGGCCGGTCACCGTGGCGGAGTTTCTACGCTTCACTGACGCCCAACCCGAATGGAGCCGCACCCAGGTGCCGGCCCTATTTGCCGACGGCAACTACCTGCACGACATGGAAGTGCTTGGAGCCGCACAGCGCGGCGCGCAGGCCGTCACCAATGTGAGCTGGTTTGCTGCCCAGGCCTTTTGCGAGAGCGAGCAGGCCAGGTTGCCGACCTGGTACGAATGGGAATATGTGGCCGCAGCCGATGCCACACACGCCGATGCCCGCAAGGACCCGGCTTGGCGCGCACGGATTCTGGGCTGGTATTCGCAACCGGACAGCCAGCGCCAGTTGCGCGTTGGCGGCGACGCCAACTTTTACGGTGTGCAGGACATGCACGGTCTGATCTGGGAATGGGTGGACGACTTCAACGCCCTGCTGGTCAGCGCCGACAGCCGCAACCAGGGTGACCCCGACCAGCTGCAGTACTGCGGCGCCGGCGCCATTAGCCTGCAGGACCGCGAAAACTTTGCCATTCTGATGCGGGTGGCCTTGCTGTCCTCGCTTAGCGGCACCGACTCCACAAAGGACCTGGGCTTTCGCTGCGCCCGCAGTCTGGCGCCATGAGCGTCATGCGATTCACTGAAACGCCATCAACAACACGCCAACAGCATCCCGAAGGAAACACCATGCAATCCCATCTCCGCAGCCCCCTGGCACGCGCTTGTGCCCGCACCGGGCTGGCCCTGTTTGCTGGCCTGGCGTTGTCCAGTACCGGCTTCGCACAGACCCTCGCGCCCGCACCCACGGTGAAGCCGGCCACGGAACATGCCCTGGCGGGCGACTCGCTTTACCAGTTGGGCGCCAGCCTGACCGACCAGAACGGCCGCGCCTTCCAGCTCAAAGACCATCTGGGCAAACCCATGCTGGTCAGCATGTTCTACACGTCCTGCAAGTTTGTCTGCCCCATGCTGATCGATGCCATGGAAACCACACGCCAAGGACTCACCGTGGCCGAGCGTGCGCAGTTGGACTTGCTGCTCGTCAGCTTCGATCCGGCGCATGACGACGTGAAAAAGTTGAAGTCGATTGCCACCTCGCGTGAACTAGACAGCAGCCAATGGACGCTGGCCCGCACCGACAGCACCAGTGCCCGCAAGATCGCCGCGGCGCTGGGCATCCAGTTCCGGCTGCTGTCCGATGGTGACTACAACCACACCACGGTGCTCGTGCTGCTCGACGCCGAGGGCCGCATTGTCGGCCGCACCAAGAAGCTGGGAGGGGCGGATGCCGAGTTTATTCAACTGGTGAAGACAACCCTGCGGGCCAATGCAATCGCGCATTCCTGAGGCGGTTGCCAGCGTAACGGTTTGCAAAATTCCGTAACCCTACCGGCGTAGCCAGTACCCGCGCTCCCCAAACTCCAGCAAAGCCTCTTGTCGCGCGCGTTTCTGCGCACATTCCAAATACCTATCTGGACGCGAATGCCGATTTGGCGTGGCTGCCGCCAGAAAGGCTGCAAAGAGCTATATCCAAATCAAGTCGTTCAGTGCTGAAGCGCACGAAGCAAAGATAGCGGCGATCGTTAGCACTACTCCACTGTTTCCGTCCGATACGGGCTACGACTGCGACCGGTGGCCGCGCTTAAGCTTCAGTCGCGAGCGTGGTGTCTGATTCCCGGACAGTTACTCTGTTCCGATCTGCTAAGGCAGCAGATTTGCAGTGGTCACCAGGGCCGTTTGATCGCATCCTGGCGGCACGTGCTTGATCGAGCCCATGCGTTTGATGACGCATGACGCGAAAGCCGCGCTTTGCAGCACCACCATTATCTAGGTTAGAAGTCCATGCAACAGGGTTGTAAATACCATTCAAATGGTATTTACAACCCTGTTTTAAATGGTACTAAAAACCACTATTTTACATAAGTTATTGATTTATATAGGTAAATAACATGGCATGTCGCTTGCGATATCCAGAGTGGATTGAATCCATTCGCTCATCGGCAGGTGCCCCTGGCCTGCCGATCTGTATAACTTGAAGAGGAAAGAAAACATGCAGCAAATCTTCACCAAGGCAATGGCGCGCAACATCTTTTTGGGCAGCGCCGCCATCTTTCTGGTGATCTATATCGCGCTCAGCGTGGATACCTGGCGACAGATTCCCGCACGCGACCATGCCGACCAACTGACGGCCTCCGTCATACGCGGCAAGAGCCTGATGGACAACAACAACTGCATCGGCTGCCATACGGTGAATGGCGAAGGCGCTTACTTTGCGCCCGAGCTGGGCAACGTCTATGTGCGCCGCGGCCCGGAGTTCATCAAGGCCTGGATCCAGACCCAACCCACCGGCATTGCCGGACGTCGCCAGATGCCGCATTTCAACTTCACGGATGCGCAATACGACGACCTGAACGCCTACTTCAAGTGGCTGTCCAACATTGACACCAACCATTGGCCACCGAACACCCAGGGCTAAGCACAGCAGCCTGTGGACTTCAAAAAACCAACCAATGAGAAACACCTAAACACCATGATCAAAGCATCTCAAAGTGTGGCGAAACCCTATTTCATTGCCGCCCTGGCATTGTTTTTGGGGCAGATCCTTTTCGGCCTGGTGGCCGGCATGCAATACCTGGACGGGAACTTTCTGTTCCCCGCCATCCCCTTCAGCGTCAGCCGCATGGTGCACACCAATCTGCTGATCGTCTGGCTGCTGATGGCCTATATGGGCGCCGCCTATTTCATCGTGCCCGAAGAGGCGCAGACGCCGCTGTATTCGCCCAAACTGGCGCTAGCCACCTTCTGGGTCTTTTTGATCGCAGGGGCTGCCACCATCCTGGGCTATCTGTTCGTGCCTTATGACCAGCTCGCAGCGGCGACCGGCAATGCCATCGTTCCCACCATGGGACGCGGCTACCTGGAGCAGCCGCTGCCGACCAAGGTGGGGATTGTGCTGGTCGCTTTGTCGCTGCTGTTCAACATCACGATGACGCTGATCAAGGGCCGCAAGACCTCGCTCAACGTTATTCTGGTGGTAGCGCTATGGGGCCTAGCCCTGCTGTTCCTGCCCGCGTTCTACTTCCCTGACGACACCGTCAAAGCGAGCTACGGCTGGTGGTGGGTGGTGCACGGCTGGGTGGAAGGCGACTGGGAACTGATCCTGAGCGCACTGCTCGGCTTCATCCTGATCAAGATGACCGGCGTGGACCGCGAAATCATCGAGAAGTGGCTTTACGTGATCATCGCCATGACCCTGGTCTCCGGCATCATCGGCATCGGCCACCACTACTACTACACCGGTGCGCCCGAGTACTGGATCTGGCTGGGTTCGATCTTCAGCGCCATTGAGCCGATCCCCTTCATCATGCTGATCGCGTTCGCCTTCAAGACGCTGTTCCAGCGCCGCCGCGAACATCCCAACAAGGCCGCCATGCTGTGGGCCATGGGCACGCCCATCGTCGCATTTCTGGGTGCCGGTCTGTGGGGCTTCATGATCACGCTGGCACCGGTGCAGTTCTATGCGCACGGCACCAACCTGACCGCTGCCCACGGTCACCTGGCCTTCTTCGGTGCCTATGCCATGGTCTCCATGGCCATCATCTCCTACGCCATGCCCCTGCTGCGCGGCCGTACCGCCAACAGCGTGACCTCACAGCGTTGGGAAATGACCGGCTTCTGGACCATGGTGATCAGCATGATGGGCATCACCCTGGCGCTGACCGGCGCTGGCCTGGTGACCATGTTCACGCAGCGCATGGGCGCCAATCCATCGAGCTTCATGGATGTGGCCGATTCGTCCAGAGTCTTCTTCTGGCTGCGTGAGATCTTCGGTTGCGGCTTCCTGCTGGGACTGTTGTCCTACCTGACCAGCTTCTTCATCAAGGGCGAATACAACTTTGCAGCCGAAGTGAAGCGCGCGGTTGCCTGAGCAGCAAACGGCACCTGATTGCAGCACCCCACCATGCACACCCACGTACTGACGGCCAACGCAATCGGGTCCGTGCCCGCCCGCCGGGAAGCGCACAAGGCACTTCCCGGTGACTTGGCAGTCTGGATCTTTATCTTTGCCGAGTTGCTGGTGTTTGGCGTGCTGTTTGTGGCCTATGCGCTGGCACGGCGCTCCCATATCGAACTCTTCAACAGCGAGCAGGCCTTGCTGGACCGTCAGGGCGGGCTGGTCAACACCCTGGTGCTGATCAGCAGCAGCTTTTGCCTGGCATGCGCCGGTGCCGCCATCCGCGCGGACCGGGTGCGCGCCTGCGCACTTTGGCTCAGCGGCGCCTGGGTTCTGGGCGCCGCATTTCTTGTTCTCAAAGTGCTGGAGTTCAGCCACGATGCGGACATTGGTATGCAGCTCTCGCGCAACCTGTTCGACATGTTCTATCTGTCGCTCACCTTTTTTCACTTCATGCATGTGCTGATGGCCATGGTGATTGTCTCGGTGCTCATCCACCACACTTTGCGCGGCCACTACAGCGCCCGCGCGCACACCGGCATCGAGACCGGCAGTTCTTACTGGCACATGGTGGATCTGGTCTGGATCATGCTTTTTGTGCTGGTCTATGTTTTGCACTGATGGCACACGCCCAACACGCTCTTCCAACGCAGGCGCAGCGCTTGCCCCTCGTCTGCTGCGCCCTGTTGCTGCTGACCCTGCTCAGCTACTACGGTCTAAACCGTTTTCCCGAGCGCAGCTTTGTGCTGCTGGTGCTGGCAGCCATGTGGCTCAAGGGCCAACTGTTGGTCGACCATTTCATGGGCCTGCGCACAGTGCGCCGGTTCTGGCGCCTCCTGATGGCGCTGTATCTCCTGGGAGTGACCGTGGCCATTGGCCTGGCCTTTCTGCTTGACTGATTTTTACCCCACGAAGGTACCCACCATGACACTACTTTCCCTGCACAAATCCCAGCTGCCCGATATTCCGGCCTATGTCGCCATCGATCAGGAGGTCGAGGTGTTTCAGATGGCCTGGAAAAGCCGCCTGCCGATCCTGCTCAAGGGCCCGACCGGCTGCGGCAAGACCCGCTTTGTGGAACACATGGCGGCGCGCCTGCAGCGCCCGCTGTTCACCGTGTCCTGCCACGACGACCTGAGTGCTGCCGACCTGGTGGGCCGCCACCTGATTGGCGCGGATGGCACGTACTGGGTGGACGGCCCGCTCACGCAAGCCGTGCGCCAGGGCGGCATCTGCTACCTGGACGAAATTGTCGAGGCACGCAAGGACACCACGGTGGTGCTGCACTCACTCTCCGATGACCGGCGCATCTTGCCGATCGACCGCCTCGGTGTGGTGCTGGAAGCGCCACCCGAATTCATGCTGGTGGTCTCCTACAACCCCGGCTACCAGCATCTGATGAAAGCCTTGAAGCCCAGTACGCGGCAGCGCTTTGTGTCGCTGGCCTTTGACTTTCCAGATGCGGCGCTGGAGCAGCAGATTGTGGTGGGAGAAACCGGCATCGCCGCGCCACTGGCCAAGCAACTGGTGACGCTGGCACGCGCCCTGCGTCAGACCGCTGACCACGACCTGGAAGAGGCACCGGGGACGCGTCTGCTGGTGGACGTGGCGCGCCTGATCATGCAGGGCTGCGAGCCCCATCTGGCTTGCCGCGTCGCCATGATCGAATGCGTCACCGACGATCCGGAGATGGTGCGTTCCCTGATGCAGGTGGTGCAAGCCATCCTGGGTGATTGAAGTGGAAGAGCACGTAGGACTTTGGTGGCACAAGACGCTGACCCGCATGGCGGGCCAGCGCGGACATGCCGCTAGCGTGCCGTTGGAGCCATTGCGCGGAGAACTCGGCCTGCTGTTTCGGGCGCTGGGCGGTGCCCATGGCCTGAAGGTTGATGCCACGGCCGGGGTGCGACATGGCGCGCGCCGCACGGTGCTGGAGCGCATGGCCGGGGTGCATACCAAGGTGGAACTGGCCGCTGTGGACGCGCAGGCCCTGCGGCTGCCGGGCCTGGTCGATGCCTATGCCACGGCAGAACTGAATCTGGCGTTGTACCGTTGGCTTACCGCGCTATGCGCTGCGGCTCCGGACGACGGCGACTGGGTTACACGCAACCAGCAGGGCACCATGCACCTGCTGAGCAACTACCGGGGTCTCGCGGCCAGCTACTGGCTGCTGGTGCAGGCCGAGTTGCTGCGCCGGCCCGACCCGCTCAAGCTGCCGCCCGACGAGGCACGCACCGAGCGCAGCATCCGCCAGGCGCTGCGCCATCCGGACAGCACTATCACGCTCATCCCCGGTGCACGAGCGCCGGAGCCGGTGCTGCTGTGGTTGGCGCCGTGCACGCAGCGTGCAACTGAATTGACAAAAAAGACCGGGGCCGAAGACGACTTCGCACAAGACCTGGCCGACAGTCCCACCAGCACCAAGCAGCAGGATGACAAACGCCGCAAAGCCGAAGACGCCGATATGCCCGAGCGCCCGGGCGGTCTGCTGCTGTTCCGGCCCGAGTCCATCTTCAGCTGGAGCGAATACGCCAAGGTGCAGCACGATGTGCAGGAGAACGAAGACGAAGACCTGGCCCGCGCGGCCGATGACCTGGATGCGTTGAGCATCTCAGACGATCAGCGCTCCGTGGCGCGCGCCCTGCGCATGAACCTGGACCGCGCGGCGCGCGAAGAGGCGGCGCCTGCTTCGGCGACCCCCGCTATCTTGCTGCCCGAGTGGGACTACAAGCGCCAGACCTTGCTACCGGCGCATTGCAGCCTGCGCATCAGCCCCATGAACGATGCGCCCCCGGCTGAGCTGCCGGAATGCCTGCGCCAGGAGCAACGCCGCCTGCACCACCAACTGGCCCTGCTGAATCCGGAACGCCAGGTGCGCCGGCGACAGTCGCATGGCGACGAGATTGATCTGGACGCGCTGATCCGTGCCCGCACAGATGCCGGCTCAGGCCAGCAGGACTGTTACCAGCAGGTGCGGCGCAACCAGCGCGACCTGTCCTGCCTGCTGCTGGCCGATTTGTCGCTGTCCACCGAGGCGGCCATCAGCGAAGAGCTGCGCGTGATCGACGTGATCCGTGACAGCCTGTCGCTGTTTGCCGAGTCGCTGTCGGAAACGCGCGACCGATTTGCCCTCTATGGCTTTAGCTCACGCCAGCGCCATGCCGTCAGCATGGTGGAACTCAAACGCTTTGATGAGGGCTTCAACGCCCAGGTGCGTGGTCGCATTGCACAGATCAAGCCGGCCTTCTACACCCGCATGGGTGCGGCCATACGCCAGTCCAGCGCGCTCTTGGCCAAAGAAAAATCGCGCGAGCGTTTGCTGCTGATCCTGACCGACGGCAAACCCAATGACAACGACTACTACGAGGGCCGCTATGGCATCGAAGACACGCGGTATGCGCTGAGCGAGGCACGCAAAATGGGCCTGCGCCCGTTCTGCGTCACGGTGGATCAGAGCGCCGAAGACTACCTGCCGCATATCTTTGGCAAGCACAGCTTCACGATTGTGAAACGCCCGGCCGAGTTGCCGCGCCGCCTGGCATTGCTGTATGCGCAACTGACACGCTAGGATGGATGCCTGAGCGCTCACTCTGAAGTACCCATGACCCAGAAAAAGTTTCCCATCCACCCGGCGAACCCAGAGCGGCTGTGTTGGGGGTGTGACAAGTACTGCGCGGCCAGCGACATGATGTGCGGCAACGGCTCCGACCGCACCCAACATCCCTATGAACTGTTTGGCGAAGACTGGCAAAGCTGGGGGGTAGACGGTGCCAGTGATGCTCCAGAACCTGCGATTCAGAGTGCATCCAAACAGACGGATTGAGCTGTAGCAGAATTCGAGCGTCATCGTGTCAAGTGACACAAGCAACTTCCTGATTGTCCAGTTAAATTGCTGTGTCAAATCGTTCGTGGCACTGCATGGTGCATTTTCTGATGGACACCGTTTGGGCAAGGCTCATTTTCTTACCTACATCTTCGGTACTATCAGAGGTACCTCATTGGTAGTAATCATCTGATGCGCTTGAATCATGATGTGGCGCCGGTTAGTCTATGGTCATGCAAAAGCAGCACTCACTCTCCACTAAACTTGTCACCATTGGCGCTGTGCTGCTGTTCGTAGCATTGCTTTCCATTGGGCTAACCCTATGGGTCACCTGGCAGCTCGAAGGTGGAGCTGCGGCTGTCAATGAGGCTGGACGGATGCGAATGCAGATATGGAGGCTCAACAGCACCGCACAATCGAAGCATTCAGAGAAGGCCGTTGCTGACTTGGTCAACGAGTTCACCAACAGCCTGGCACTTCTTAGGGCCGGAGACCCGGGTAGACCGCTCTTTATGCCGGTCACAGATGAAGTAGAGGCGCGGTTCAGTAGCGTTCAGGCTCACTGGAAAAGCAATAGGGGAATTTGGTCTGGGAATTCTTCACCCGATATTGATCAGGCGCTAATTGCGACGTCAGAGACGGTGGCTGCGGTTGACAGTCTCGTGACGGCCATTGAACAACAGTTATCCCGGCTCACAGCTATTCTCAATTTATTCCAGTTCGTCATGATGGCATTGGCAATTGCCGGGGCGGTTGTCATGCTCTACACGGGCTATCAGTATGTCATCAACCCCTTAGGAAATTTGCAACAGGCGTTGCTCAGTATTCAGTCTGGAAATTTCACGGCACGCATTAAGGTGGATACGGATGACGAATTTGGCCAAGTAGCCAATGGATTTAATGGAATGGCATCGGAGCTACAAGGCCTTTACGAAGGGCTAGAAGCTCAGGTGAAGATCAAAACACAGCATATCGAGGCACAACGCGCGAGGCTCGAATCCTTGTACGAGATCAGTGCATTTTCGGCTAGTGCTGCAAGCATCGAAGAATTATCGAGTGGCTTTGCCAAGCGGGTACGGGCGGTTGTGGGTGCCGATGCCGCGGTAGTTCGTTGGTCGGATGATGCCAATCAGCGATACCTGATGCTCGCTGCGGATTGTTTCCCGCAGGAGATGTTGGATTCGGAACGAAGTATGTTGGCGGGTGCCTGCGCCTGTGGCAATCTGAAATCCGATGCACGAACCCGTGTAATTCCCATCATTGAGCATGAAGAATCGCCGATGCGCGCATGCGCACGCGCAGGTTTTGTGAATGTTGTCAGTGTCCCTGTCAGGCTACAGCAACGCTTGCTGGGAGAAATTGATCTGTTTTTCCGCAACGATGTGCAACTTAATCCGGAGGAGATGGATTTGCTGGATGCATTGGCTAGCCACTTGGCCAATGGATTGGAGAGTTTGCGGGCAGCAGCGCTTGAGCGCGAGGCTGCTGTGGGCGAAGAGCGAGCGTTACTTGCGCGTGAGCTTCACGACTCCATCGCGCAGTCCCTGTCATTCCTTAAAATTCAGGTCCAGCTCCTGCGCAATGCTTCTCGCAAAGCGCAGCCGGAAAAAGTACAAGACGCGCTGGATGAGTTGGACACAGGACTTCGGGAAAGCATCAATGATGTACGTGAACTGTTGGTGCATTTTCGAACTCGCACCAACACAGACGATGTAGAAGCTGCCTTGCAGGAAACACTGCTGAAGTTCAAGCACCAGACCGGTTTGACCACGCACTTCCATGTGAATGGCGCAGGTCTTCCACTGCCTGCAGATGTGCAAGTGCAAGTTTTGCATGTGGTCCAAGAAGCCTTGTCCAATGTGCGCAAGCACTCCCAAGCATCTCAAGTCTATCTTGATGTGCACAAAGGGGAGGGGTGGCGATTTGTTGTGCGCGATGATGGTCGTGGTTTCGGTCCAGAGGTACGTGAGCGACAAAACGTGCATGTTGGAATGAATATCATGCAGGAGCGTGCTAGTCGAATTGGGGCATCCGTTCAAGTGCAATCGGAATTGGGACAGGGCACTACAGTACAGTTGACCTTGCCCGCCTACCCCGTCTCTGGCGCAAATGTGGGTGGGCAGAAAATGATTGCGGTGAAACTGGATGCGATGAAGGTCGTTGACGCATAGACCTTCGCTCATCTTCAGATTGGATGTGGCATTTGCGTCACAAAGTGAATGCCACTAAAGAAACGCTTCCCTACGAATCCCGTCCATCCGCAAAAATTTGGGCTGGGGGTATGACAAGTATTGCACGGCAGATGACCTGACACCGCACCCGGTCGAATTGTTCGGGGTGGACTGGCATGATTGGTGCTGTGACTTTCAAGGACCTGAGTGTGATTGCAATGAGTCAATCGGCGGAGCTGAATCCAAAACGGTCTGGACACATCCGGATGTCCGACTGCTGACAACCGACAATATCAGCCATGAATCCCATCAAATTGCTGGTCATTGATGACCACACCCTCTTTCGTCGTGGCTTGATCGCTCTACTGTCTCAGGATGGCCGCTTCCGATTGGCAGGTCAGGCTGGCGATATGGGTGAGTCCCTGCGATGCTGTACAGATGCCCCGGATGTCATCTTGCTGGACAACCACTTGCCCGGCGTGCGTGGCATAGATGGCATCCCGGCCCTAAAGGAAGCGTATCCAGTTGCGCGCATCCTGATGTTGACCGTGAGCGAGAACGAGGAAGACTTAGCCAGTGCCATGATGGCCGGGGCTGACGGCTATCTGCTCAAAACAGTTGAGACTGAACAACTTTGCGATTCGATTGAAAACGTGCTGGCCGGCGAGTGCGTGATTAGTCCGGACATGATGACCAAGTTTGTTACAGCCTTTAGGTCAAAGGCACCTGCGTTGAGGGAAGTGGCAGATGCGATGGTGCCCCAACCTGTTGCAGAAGATGCCACATTGGATTCCCTGTCGGCGCGCGAACGCGAAATCCTGGCGCTTCTTGCCCGCGGCGACAGCAATAAGCTCATCGCACGCGAACTCGATATTGCCGAGACTACGGTCAAGGTGCATGTGCAACACATTCTTCGTAAACTCAACCTCACTTCGCGGGTGCAAGTTGCGCTATACGCGGCAGCACGTGGTTTGGGTTGAGCCAGATCAACAATTGACCGGTCACTCGGTCTAGTACTACTTTAGAACTAGGGCACCGCGGGTGCCCTAGTTCTTTTTAGCGCGCTCACACGTTCCTTGGGAGGATGTTCAGCAGGCGCCTAAAGCCCGAAAGTCATGCATATCCCTAAGGAATATGCATGACTACGGAAATCAAGGATTCAAAAAGAGCCTGGTCGGTGCTGATTGTCAGCACGCTGGCCTTTACCGTGTGTTTCATGGTCTGGATGATGTTTGGCGTGATCGGGATACCGATCAAGAAAATGCTGAACCTCAATTCCACCCAGTTCGGCCTATTGACCGCCATGCCGGTGCTGACCGGCTCGTTGATTCGTGTGCCATTGGGCATCTGGACAGACCGTTTTGGCGGGCGCATTGTCATGGCCTGCCTAATGGCCATCACAGTGCCGGCAATTTGGATGATGGGCTATGCCACCGAGTATTGGCACTTTCTCACCATTGGATTGTTCGTCGGACTGGCCGGTGGCTCGTTCTCGGTTGGCACGCCCTATGTTGCACGCTGGTTTCCACGGAGTCGTCAGGGGACTGCCATGGGCATTTACGGCGCGGGTAACTCGGGTTCGGCGGTTAACAAGTTTCTAGCCCCGGTGCTATTGGTTGCCTTTGGCTGGACCATGGTTCCCCACGTATATGCGGCAATCATGTTGGGCACGCTGGTTCTCTTTTGGACTTTCAGTTACAGCGATCCAGCCCATCTAGTGCCTCACACCCTGACCTTCAGGGACCAGCTCAAGGCCCTCAAAGACCCCAAGGTTGTCAAGTACTGCCAGTACTACAGCATCGTATTTGGCGGCTATGTGGCCTTGGCACTTTGGATGGTGCAGTACTACGTGGGCGAGTTCGGTCTGGACATTCGCGTGGCCGCCCTTCTGGCTGCCTGCTTCTCTCTGCCCGGTGGAGTTCTGCGTGCATTTGGCGGCATTCTGTCGGATAAATACGGTGCCCATTCAGTAACTTGGTGGGTGCTGTGGGTGAGCTGGGTTTGCTTGTTTCTGCTGTCCTATCCGCAAACCGATTTCACTATCACCACAGTGACCGGTCTCACCACTTTCCACATCGGCCTGAATGTGTACCTCTTTACTGCCCTGATGTTCATCTTGGGGATTGCCTTTGCGTTTGGCAAGGCAAGCGTCTTTAAGTACATCAGCGATGACTACAGCCAAAACATCGGAACCATCAGCGGCATCGTTGGACTGGCCGGCGGCCTCGGAGGCTTTGTACTTCCCATTTTGTTCGGCGCGCTAATGGACCTCACCGGCATCCGCTCGAGCGCCTTCATGCTGATGTACGGCGTTGTCTGGGTCTCCCTGATTTGGATGTATTTGACGGAGGTGCGCAGTCGCCATGTCATGGGTCAGCACGACGGTTCCGTGCCTGCAAAAGCTTAGTTCCTCGTCTGAATCATCTTTTCACCGAAAGCAATCAATGAACACCAAAACACAAAGCGGCGCCGACATTGCCGACTGGCGCCCGGAGGATGAGAAATTCTGGGAAAGCACGGGCAAGAAAATCGCCTACCGCAACCTCTGGATCTCGGTGCCAGCACTGCTGTGTGGCTTTGCCATCTGGGGCATGTGGGGAATCATCACCGTGCAGATGTTGAACCTGGGTTTCCCCTTTACCCAGGCTGAATTATTCTCGCTGACAGCTATCGCCGGTCTGGCTGGTGCCACGATGCGCATCCCGGCATCCTTTCTGATCCGAGTCGCAGGTGGGCGCAACACCATCTTCCTGACCACCGCCATGCTACTGGCACCCGCACTTGGTACGGGCTTGGTATTGCAGCACAAGGAGTGGCCGCTGTGGGCCTTCCAGTTGATGGCGCTGTGGTCGGGCGTGGGTGGAGGCAACTTTGCCAGCTCTATGTCCAACATCAGCACCTTCTTCCCGAAGCGCCTGCAGGGAACGGCGCTGGGTCTGAATGCGGGTCTGGGCAACTTCGGTGTCACCACCATGCAAATCGTGATTCCGCTGGTGATGACCATGAGCCTGTTCGGTGGCCTGGCCGGTGACTCCATGGTGCTGGTCAAAGATAGTGGCTGGATCTTGGGCAAGATTTTGGCGGGTACCCCAACCTGGATTCAGAACGCCGGCTTTGCCTGGCTGCTGTCGCTTATTCCCTTGTCGGTGCTGGCTTACTTCGGCATGAACAACCTGAACACCGTAACGCCTGACAGCGGCGGCACCATTTCAGCGTTCATCAAGATCATCTGGCTCTACACCCTGTCATTTGTGCCCGCAGGTTTGGGTCTTTACCTGTACCTACCCGCCCCGACGGGCCTGGGCATCCTGAACATGTGGATTGCCATGCCGTTAATTGTGTTCAGCACGCTGATGGTGATGCGTCTGGCCGCCTTTGGCGCCATGAAGGAAAACATCGCCAAGCAGTTTGCAATTTTTCGCAACAAGCACACATGGTCGCTGACGTTGCTTTACATCGTCACATTTGGCTCATTCATCGGCTTCTCGATGGCGCTACCACTGTCGATTACGGTCATCTTCGGCATTAGCCATGTGCCGGATGCCGCCGGCGTCATGCAGCACACGCTGAAAAACCCGCACGCACCTTCAGCTCTGACTTACGCTTGGATCGGCCCATTCGTGGGCGCACTTGTGAGGCCCATCGGTGGCTGGATTTCCGACAAGATCGGCGGCTCCATAGTTACGCAGGCCATCTCGGCTGTGATGGTGTTGGCGTCCGTCGCCGTGGGATATGTGATGTTGCTAGCTTATGGCTCAGCCACCCCCGAGCAGTATTTCATGCCCTTTATGGCGCTGTTCATCCTGTTGTTCACAGCAAGCGGTATCGGCAACGGCTCGACCTTCCGCACCATTGGTGTGATCTTTGACCGTACTCAGGCGGGTCCCGTGTTGGGTTGGACCTCGGCCATCGCAGCCTATGGTGCCTTTATCGCCCCAGTGGTGATTGGCGCGCAAATCAAAGCTGGCACACCGCAAATCGCCATGTACGGCTTTGCAATCTTTTACGCACTGTGCCTGGTGCTGAACTGGTGGTTCTATCTGCGCCCCTCATCCGAATTCAAGAACCCCTGATCACTCATCAGTCTGTCCACACAACTTTTTCTAAACGGAGAACTCCATGAGCCATTTTCTGGACCGCCTGAGCCACTTCTCAGCACCCAAGGAAAGCTTTTCCGACGGGCACGGCCTCACCACGGGTGAAGACCGTACCTGGGAGGACGCTTACCGCGACCGCTGGGCACACGACAAGATTGTGCGCAGTACCCACGGCGTGAACTGCACGGGCTCTTGCTCGTGGAAGATCTACGTCAAGGGCGGCATCGTTACTTGGGAAACTCAGCAGACTGACTACCCCCGTACCCGCGCAGACCTGCCCAACCACGAGCCACGTGGATGCGCCCGTGGTGCCTCTTACTCCTGGTATCTGTACAGCGCAAACCGCGTCAAGTACCCCATGATCCGCGCCCGCCTACTCACGCAATGGCGTGCCGCTTTGGCCGTGGCCAAGGACCCGGTGAATGCTTGGGCATCGATTGTGGAGAGCGAAACGGCACGCAGCCAATGGGTAAAGCAGCGCGGCCTGGGCGGCTTTGTACGCAGCACCTGGGACGAAGTGAACCAGCTGATCGCCAGCGCCAATGTCTACACTGCCAAGAAGTGGGGGCCAGACCGCGTGATCGGCTTCTCGCCTATCCCCGCCATGAGCATGGTCAGCTATGCCGCCGGCAGCCGCTATCTCTCGCTGATCGGCGGCGTGTGCATGAGCTTTTACGACTGGTATTGCGATCTGCCTCCCGCTTCTCCGCAAGTGTGGGGTGAGCAGACTGACGTGCCCGAGTCTGCTGACTGGTACAACTCCACCTTCATCATTGCCTGGGGCTCCAACGTGCCCCAGACCCGCACGCCCGACGCCCACTTCTTCACCGAGGTGCGCTACAAGGGCGCCAAGACCGTGGCCATCACGCCTGACTATGCCGAAATCAGCAAGTTGGCCGATTTATGGATGCACCCCAAGCAGGGCACGGACGCGGCTGTTGCCATGGCCATGGGCCACGTGATCCTTAAAGAGTTCTACTTCGATAAACGCAGCGCCTACTTTGATGACTACGTGCGCCGATTCACGGACATGCCGAACTTGGTGCAACTCGAAGAGCGCAAGCTGCCAGATGGCCGCACAGTGCTGGTGCCCGGCGCCTACCTGCGTGCCAGCGACTTCAATGGCAAGCTCGGTCAGGCCAACAATCCCGAGTGGAAGACCCTGGCTATCGACGAGAGTGACAAGGTCGTCGTGCCCAATGGCTCCATTGGCTTTCGCTGGGGCGCTGAAGACCGTGCCGACGTGGGTAAGTGGAATCTGGAGGACAAGGAAGCGCGTAACGATTCAGACGTCAAGCTCAAACTGAGTTTGATGGAAGACTCCACTGGAGGAGTGGCCGCCGATTACGAAATCGGAGAAGTCGGCTTCCCGTATTTTGGTGGCATTGACACTCCCAACTTCAGCGCTAACAAGCAGGGCGCAGCCGTTGATGACATTCTGGTGCGCAAGGTGCCAGTGCGTCGCATCAAATTGGGTAAGGCCGGAGAAGAGCGTTATGCGCTGATCGCCACTGTGTTCGACTTGACTGTGGCCAACTACGGCGTTGCCCGTGGGATCCCTGGCGAGAACGCGGCACTGAGCTACGACGACGACACCCCGTACACCCCCGCCTGGCAGGAAAAGATCACTGGCGTAAAGCGTGACCAGATCATTGCCGTTGCGCGCCAGTTTGCCGATAACGCTGACAAGACCAAGGGCAAGTCGATGGTCATCATCGGCGCGGCCATGAACCACTGGTACCACTCCGACATGAACTACCGCGGCATCATCAACATGCTGATGATGTGCGGCTGTATCGGCAAGAGCGGTGGCGGCTGGGCCCACTATGTCGGGCAAGAAAAGCTCCGCCCCCAAACCGGCTGGACCGCGCTGGCCTTCGCACTGGACTGGGTGCGCCCGCCCCGGCAGATGAACAGCACCAGCTTCTTTTACGCCCACACCGACCAGTGGCGCTACGAGAAGTTGGGCGTGGAAGAAATCCTCTCGCCGCTGGCTGACAAATCGAAATACGGCGGCAGCCTGATCGACTACAACGTGCGCGCCGAGCGCATGGGCTGGTTGCCCAGTGCGCCGCAGTTGCAGACCAACTCCTTCCAAGTGGTGAAGGACGCTATGGCGCTGGGCATGGATCCGAAAGACTACGTCGTGAAGTCCCTGAAAGACGGCAGCCTGAAGATGAGCTGCGAAGACCCGGACCATCCCGCCAACTGGCCGCGCAATATGTTTGTCTGGCGCTCCAACCTGCTGGGCTCTTCCGGCAAGGGCCATGAATATTTCATGAAGCATTTGCTGGGAACGACCCACGGTGTGCAGGGCAAAGACCTGGGAGTGGACGATGCCAAGCCGGCCGAAGTGCAATGGCACAAGGACGCGCCCGAAGGCAAGCTCGACCTCCTGGTCACGCTGGACTTCCGCATGAGCACCACCTGCCTGTATTCAGACATCGTGTTGCCGACTGCCACCTGGTACGAGAAGAACGACCTGAACACCAGCGACATGCACCCCTTTATCCACCCGCTGAGTACAGCAGTGGATCCGGCCTGGCAGAGCAAGAGCGACTGGGACATTTACAAGGGTTTTGCCGAGGCCTTCAGCAAGGTCTGCGTAGGCCATCTGGGCGTGGAAAAAGAGGTGGTGCTGACTCCCCTAATGCACGATACCCCGTCAGAATTGGCGCAACCCTTTGATGTGAAAGACTGGAAGCGCGGCGAATGCGATCTGATTCCCGGCAAGACTGCGCCTAGTGTCGCCGTGGTGGAGCGTGACTATCCGAATGTGTTCAAGCGCTTTACGGCGCTGGGCCCGTTGTTGGAAAAGGTCGGCAATGGCGGTAAGGGCATTGGCTGGGATACGAAAGTTGAGGTGAAGCAACTGGCTGAACTCAACGGAAAGGTCCATGCTGAAGGTGTGACCAAGGGCATGGCGAAGATCGAGAGCGATATCGACGCCTGCGAAGTGGTGTTGCAGTTGGCCCCTGAGACCAACGGCCATGTGGCCGTCAAGGCCTGGGAGGCTTTAGGCAAGATCACCGGACGCGACCACACCCATCTGGCCATCCACCGCGAAGACGAGAAGATCCGCTTCCGTGACATCCAGGCCCAGCCGCGCAAGATTATTTCCAGCCCCACCTGGAGCGGCATTGAGTCCGAGACCGTGAGCTACAACGCCGGCTACACCAATGTGCATGAGCTGATCCCATGGCGCACCCTGACCGGTCGTCAGCATTTCTACCTGGATCACCCGTGGATGATCGCCTTTGGCGAAGGGTTGACCAGCTACCGCCCACCGGTGGACCTGAAGGCTGTGAGCGGCATCATGGAGCGCAAGCCCAATGGCAACAAGGAAATTTCCTTGAACTTCATCACGCCGCACCAGAAGTGGGGCATCCACAGCACGTACACCGACAACCTGATGATGCTCACGCTCAATCGCGGTGGCCCGGTGATCTGGCTGAGTGAAGACGACGCCAAAGTGGCCGGCATTGAGGACAACGACTGGGTCGAACTCTTCAACATCAACGGTGCGATTGCGGCCCGCGCCGTGGTCAGCCAGCGTGTGAATCCAGGCATGGTGATGATGTACCACGCCCAGGAGAAGATTATCAACACACCCGGGGCGGAAATCACCGGCACACGCGGCGGTATCCACAACTCGGTGACGCGCATCGTGACCAAGCCCACGCACATGATCGGCGGCTACGCGCAGTTCAGCTACGGCTTCAACTACTACGGAACCATTGGCACCAACCGCGACGAGTTTGTGGTGGTGCGCAAGATGCGCAAGGTCGATTGGCTCGATGGCGAAGCACCTGCAACTATCCAGGCCTGAGGAGACAAATAATCATGAAAATACGCGCCCAAATCGCCATGGTGCTGAACCTGGACAAGTGCATCGGTTGCCACACCTGTTCAGTCACCTGCAAAAACGTCTGGACCAGCCGCCCCGGCATGGAATACGCCTGGTTCAACAACGTCGAGACCAAGCCCGGCATCGGCTATCCCAAGGAGTGGGAAAACCAAGACAAGTGGAACGGAGGCTGGGTCCGCAAGGCCGATGGCTCCATTGAGCCCAAGCAGGGCGGCAAGTGGAAGTTGCTGATGCGCATCTTCTCCAACCCCAATATGCCGCAGATCGACGACTACTACGAGCCCTATACCTTCGACTACGACCACCTGCAGTCGGCCCCCGAGGTCAAGCACGCACCCACAGCACGGCCGCGCAGCCTGATCACCGGCAAGCGCATGGAGAAGATCGTCTGGGGCCCCAACTGGGAAGAAATCCTCGGTGGTGAATTCAGCAAGCGCAGCAAGGACGCCAATCTGGCCAACTTTGACCAGGTGCAAAAGGACATGGTCGGCCAGTTTGAAAACACCTTCATGATGTACCTGCCGCGCCTGTGCGAGCACTGTCTGAACCCGGCCTGCGTGGCGAGTTGCCCGAGTGGCTCGATCTACAAGCGTGAAGACGACGGCATTGTCTTGATCGACCAGGACAAGTGCCGCGGATGGCGCATGTGCGTCTCCGGCTGCCCTTACAAGAAGATTTACTACAACTGGAAAAGCGGCAAAGCAGAGAAGTGCATCTTCTGTTATCCGCGCATCGAGGCTGGTCAACCGACTGTCTGCTCCGAAACCTGCGTGGGCCGCATCCGCTACCTGGGCGTGGTGCTGTATGACGCAGACCGTATTGCAGAGGCCGCCAGCGTGGTGAATGAGAAAGACCTGTACCAGGCTCAACTCGACCTGTTCCTCAACCCCAACGACCCCAAGGTAATTGCACAGGCCCGCGAGGATGGCATTCCCGAAGCATGGTTGGTCGGTGCGCGTAACAGCCCGGTCTACAAGATGGCGGTTGACTGGAAGGTGGCCTTGCCTCTGCACCCCGAGTACCGCACCCTGCCCATGGTCTGGTACGTGCCGCCGCTCTCACCGATTACTTCGGCTGCCAACGCCGGACACATCGGCGTCAATGGCGAGATTCCGGACCTGGCTCAGATGCGCATCCCCGTGCAGTACCTGGCCAATCTGCTGACTGCCGGCGACACCGCCCCCGTGGTGCGCGCCCTGGAACGCATGCTGGCCATGCGCGCCTACCAGCGCAGCAAGCATGTGGACCAGGAGCAAAACCTGGCCGTGCTGGAGCAGACCGGCCTGACCGTGGCCCAGGTGGAAGAGATGTACCAGATCATGGCCATTGCCAACTACGAAGACCGCTTTGTGATTCCGACCAGCCACCGCGAATACGCTGAAAACGCCTTTGATCTGCGCGGCGGATGCGGTTTCTCGTTTGGAAATGGTTGTTCGGATGGTGGCAGTGAAACCAGTCTGTTTGGTGGCTCCAAACCCCGAACCATCCCGATTAAGTCTTACGTTTAAAGGAACACGCCATGAAAGACAACCGTTATTCCCTGCGTGCCTTGGCCCTGTTGCTGGGTTACCCAGACGCCGAATTGCGCAGTCATTTGCCCGAACTGCTGGAGGCCATCGACAAGGAGGCAGTGATTCCAGTCGCCCGTCGCGACGAGCTGCACGCCTTTGCCGCCGACCTCACACGCCTTGACCCCATGGACATGGAGGCGCGATATGTGGAAACCTTTGACCGCGGCCGTGCGACCTCGCTGCACATGTTTGAGCACATCCATGGCGACTCGCGCGAGCGCGGCCCGGCCATGGTGGACCTGGTGCAGACCTACGAGAAGGCTGGCATGCTGATGGCCCCCGAAGAGTTGCCGGATCACCTGTGCGTGGTGCTCGAGTTTGCCTCCACCCAGCCGCCCAAACTGGCGATTGAGTTCATGGGCGAGATGGCCCACATCCTCACCGCCGTCTTCAGTGCGCTGGTGCAACGCGGCAGCCCCTATGCCGCGCCCGTGGCCGCCGTGCTGGAACTCTGCGGCCAGCGTGTGCAGGCCGTGGCCATCGTCGCCGATGAAGCTATGGACGATGTATGGCAGGAGCCCGAAGCCTTTGATGGCTGCAGTACCAAAGGTCAGTCCAAGCCTGGCGAGGCCCAGCCGATCCACTTTGTACGCAAGACTGCGGCGCCGATTGATACGGCGCCCGCCACAGCCGCTTCCGTTTTTGCCAAAGGCCCAGGTGCCCAAGGAGCACGCATATGACTTACCTCGACAACCTCTTGTTTGGTTACTACCCGTACATCTGCCTGACCATCTTCCTGGTGGGCAGCCTGCTCCGTTTTGACCGTGACCAGTACACCTGGAAGAGCGACTCCTCCCAGCTTCTGCGCGCCGGCCAATTGCGTTGGGGCAGCAATTTGTTCCATGTAGGCGTATTGTTCCTGCTGGGTGGTCATACCGTTGGCATGTTGACACCGCACTTCATTTACGAGCCCTTCATCAGTGCCGGTAACAAGCAGATCATGGCCATGGTCTCGGGTGGCGCGTTTGGCGTGCTGGGCTTTATCGGTGTGAGCCTGTTGCTGCACCGCCGCCTGAGCGACGAGCGCATCCGTATCAACTCCAAGACCAGCGACATCGTGCTGCTGGTGCTGCTGTGGCTGCAACTGGCACTGGGCTTGGCGACTATTCCGTTGTCGGCCGAGCATCTGGACGGCAGCATGATGATGAAGCTGGCTGGTTGGGCCCAGCACATCGTCACCTTCCAGGCCGGTGCGCCCGAACTGTTGGCCGAGGCCAGTTGGGTTTTCAAGTTGCACATGTTTATGGGCATGAGCATCTTCCTGATCTTCCCATTCACGCGCTTGGTGCATGTCTGGAGTGGCTTCGGCACCGTGGCCTATCTGGTGCGTCCGTACCAGTTGGTGCGCAGCCGCCGCATGGGTCTGGTAGAACGTGAGCCACTGAGCCGCAATGCCCGCTAAGCCACAGTACGTCAAGGACATTTCATGAACACATCTTCGTTAACCAATCCTGGTTGTGGTGGCGGCGGCACTTGCGGTTGCGGTTCCAAGACCGCTAGCGCGACTTTTGAGTCAAGCTTTTCGGCTGAAACCCAGCCAGAACCTGCTAGCCTGCCAGGCAAAACAAGCGCGCCTGAGATGACCGCCTCTATAAACGGCATCCATTTGCACACACCTGGACAACGACCAGACGAGGAGGCAATGCGCGAGTTGGCCTACACCGAGCTTCTGCGCCAGTACGCCGTCAAGGCCGGTTTGTTGCCACACAAGGCAGTGCTGCAGGCCCCCGAGCTAAATGAGACCGAACGTACCGTGCTGGAGGCTATGGTTGACAGTGCTGTGCAGGTGCCAGCACCTACCGACGAGGAGTGCCAGCGCTACTATGACGCACGCAGGAACCAGTACGTGGTCGGTCAGGCCGTGCATTTACGCCATATCCTGTTTGCCGTGACGCCCGGCGTGAACGTGCAGGCACTCAGTGTGCATGCCGACAAGGCATTGATCAGTTTGCTGGGCAGAGACGTTCCTGTTGATTTGTTTGGCAAGCTGGCAGGTGAGTTGTCCAACTGCCCAACAAGCACCCAGGGTGGTGACTTGGGTTGGATCGGACCGCAAGACTGCGCGCCGGAACTGGCGAGTACGCTGTTCTTCCAAACTGAGGTCCCGGTGGGATTGGGTGTGCAGCCGCGCCTCATCCATACCCGCTTTGGTTTTCACATCATCGACGTGTTGGAGCGGCGTGATGGCAAGGCTTTGGCTTTTGATGAAGTTCGGGAGCGCGTGGCGGCGCAACTGGCCATGCAATCGCGTGCCAAAGCCTTGCACCAGTACATGAGTCTGCTGGTGGGGCAAGCGCTGGTTGAGGGCATCGAACTGGACGCCGCCGACTCACCTTTGGTGCAATGAACAAAGGCCTGCGCATTGTGCGGTGAAGAAATGCCGACAAGTGAAATCCCGAGCCTCCTTTCCAATCTTCTGCAATCACGCCAGACGATATTGCCTAAGCGCTTGGGCTCGCCTGGTCCAGATGCTGAGCAGCTCTTGCTCATTTTGGATGCGGCTGCACATGCGCCGGACCATGGACAGCTATTGCCCTGGCGCTTTGTTGTCATTCCCGATGGCGAGCGTTCAGCCTTGGGTCGGGCGTTTTCCGATGCTTTGTTGGAGCGAGATTCTTCTGCCTTGCCTGAGCAATTGCAGCAAGCCTATGAGAAGGCACTGCGTGCACCACTGCTACTCATGCTGGTGGTTGAAGACCAGCGCGGCGATGCAGAGATCGGGCTGTTGGAACGTGTGGTTTCTGCAGGGTGTGCGGTGCAAAACATGCTTTTGATGGCCACGGCGCTGGGTTTCGGATCGGCACTAACCAGTGGCAAGGCTTTGAAGTCAACCAGCTTGCGCGGATTATTTCGCCTGAACACACATGAGTACGCCATTTGTTTCTTAAGTCTGGGTACGGTACAGCGTGCCAAGCCTGCGCGTGTGCGGCCTGAATCTGACCAATATGTGACCTATCTATCCACGGAGTCCGAATGAATATTGAAAATTTTGCAGACCTATTGAAGGCAGCACGCGCACAGACTTTGCAGCAGCGCTTGTTGTTTGTCTTTGCCGATGCAGTACTGCCAGACGACGCAAATGCAGAGCAGCGGGCAGGCTTTGAGGCGGGCGAAGGCGGCGCGCTGGCCCCGGTGATGTGTGTTGACAAAAGCCCAAGCGACCTATCCTCTTTCGATACCCTGGTCCAGGAAGCGGCGCAGTTCGGCCATGCATGGTGCTTCGTATTCGCCGGGGCTCTATCAGGAAGTGCACACGGCGCGCCAGATGTGGGGGAGGTGGATAAGTCATTGCAATCCATGGTGGAGTCCATCAAACGAGGCGAGATGACCCGCTATCTCGCTTTCGACCGACAGGGTTCGTCCGTCGTCCTGGCGTAAGGGTTGGCTGACGTGTCAGGCGCTGGTTTGCAGCAGGATGGCAATAAACCCCCAGGGATTTTTCAACACAGCGACCGTCGCAATCCATGCCAGTACGACCAGGGCCAGTACCCAGGCAGTGGCACGGGTCTTCCATCCAAAACGTGCACGAAGTGCCACCATGCCCAAGCCGATGTAGAGCAGCAAGCCCAGTAACTTGGCCATCAGCCATGGCGCATGTGCAGGGTTGAGGTGCAGCATGGCTGCCAAGGTCACGGCGGATAGCAGCAGAACGCTGTCTACGACATGCGGCAAGCTCTTTGCCAACCGGCTCTGCGTCCATTGCGCCCCACGCAAAGAGGCAATGCCCCGCACAGCGAAACCCAAGCCGGAGAGCGCGACCGAGGATTGGTGCAGCAGTTTGATAGTGGCGTAGTCCATGTGCAAAGTTTAGCCACGCAGCAGTACCATGGTCCGAATAAGAGAATATTTATGCAAGCATTGAACCGTATCCATACCCTTTTTACCTCCGAGCGCTGGCGTGCAGCGCTGGGGGCACTTCTGGGCATGGGCCTGTGTTCGATATTCTTGCACGCGGTAAATGGCAGCGGTCACTGGGTTCTTACGCCTTTGGCCGCAACGATGGTGATTCTTTATGTGCAGCCACACAGCCCCGTTGCACAACCCTGGCCAGTCGTGGGCAGCTATTTGATTTGCTGTCTGGTTGGTTTTTTCTGTGTGCATTGGCTCGCTCCGATACAGCTCGCCGTCACCGTGGCAATCGCAGCCAGCATCTGGTTTATGGTTCGATTTCATTGCATTCATCCGCCTGGTGCTGCCATAGCTTTGCTGATTGTTCTGGATGGGCCGCATTCCGGTTCAGGCATGACGCAGCTTGCGGGACAGGTGGTTCTCAATATCGGGATTGCCTTGGGGTCCACGATGCTGATCAGCAACTTCATCCTGCGTCGACCTTATCCTTACCATGCCCAAGCTACCGCGCCCAGTCTGCACCGTACCCAGGACGAGGCGCCCTTGCGCCGCATTGGCCTGGCCCATGAAGACCTTGCCAGTGCAGTGGCCACGCTGGATACCTTTGTGGACGTGCAGGAAGACGAATTGGTGGAAATATATAACCTGGCCGTGGACCACGCATTTGGACGCCATGTGGGGCTGACTTGCGCTGACATCATGTCCCGCGATGTGATGACCGTGCATTTTGATACCGATCTGGAAAAGGCCTGGAACCTCCTGCGCTTGCATAAGATCAAGTCCTTGCCAGTGGTGGATGCGTTTGGAAATCTGATTGGCATCACGACCGTTGCAGATTTCTTGCGACAGATGGATGACACGTCCGCGGCCGGACTGGCGGTGCGTTTGCAAGGCTTTCTGCGCCGAACGCCCGGTCTCACTTCCGAGAAGGCTGAAGTTGTCGGGCAGATCATGACATCCGATGTTTTTACAGCGACACCGCAAACGCCAGTCGCGCAACTGATTGCTCGCGTATCGGATAAAGGGTTGGCACATATTCCCGTGGTCGATGCCGGCCGAAAGGTGGTTGGAATCGTGACCCAATCCGATATGTTGGCCGCACTGTATAAACGGCTTGCGATGTCCGAGGCAGTCCCACGGGCGTGAGCGCCTAGGACTACTTG
>Ga0118677_10003602_pt1 | contig 29087 bp, 29 predicted proteins | sample AliMusrvi5mmetaG_FD_86154 | JGI IMG/M metagenome (GOLD analysis project Ga0118677, IMG submission 86154) | reverse complement strand
GCGCCACTTGCGGGAGAATCCACGGTGGTTCAAATACCAGAGCCCCCAGAGGACCGTGGCCATCGCCAGGACCATCGCCAGCCAAAAGCTCCTGGCCAGAAATTTACGCAGCCCGAGCCAGCGGGATCGGGGGAAGGGAGGAGGGGATATCTGAGCCGTTTCTATCACGCCAGCGAGAGTGTAAAGGCAGGAAGCCGCAGGGGCAACCCCCGGGTTGGGGCACGCTGGCTTAAGCCTTCCCGTTCTGGATATGCAGGTAGGTGTAGTTTTTGAGGCTCCGTTCGTAGGAGGTCAGCAATTTCATCCCCTCGTTCGGTTTGAGGCGGTCGCTCTTGATGGCCACGTCGACTTGCTTCTTGAACCGGCGGATCAAGTCCGACTGGTTCCACTGGGTCATGGAGAGGACCTCGGCGATCGTGCTCCCCTCAATGGTTTCCTCGATGTAGAAGCCGTCCTCCTCGTCGTCGTCCAGGAAGACGTGGGCCTCGTTCACGCGGCCAAAGAGGTTGTGCAGATCGCCCATGATGTCCTGGTAGGCGCCCATCAGGAAGAAGCCGATGTAGTAAGGCTTGTCGGGCTCGAGCGCGTGGAGCGGCAGCGTCTCCTTGACGTCCTGGAGGTCGATGAACTTGCTCACCTTGCCGTCGGAGTCGCACGTAATGTCCACCAGCGTGGCGTGGCGGTCGGGCTTTTCGTCCAGCCGGTGGATCGGCATGACGGGGAAAAGTTGGCCCAGCGCCCAGTGGTCGAGGAGGCTTTGGAACACGGAGAAGTTGCAGACGTATTGGTCGCCCAGGGCCACTTCCAGTTCCTTGATTTCGTCGGGCACGTATTCCTGGTCGGGCTCGGACTGGAAGATCTCCACGGTCCGGCTCGCGATGCGCCAGTAAGCCTGCTCGATCTTGGCTTTGCTCTCCAGATCCATCAGGCCGAAGTTGAACATCGAGAGCGTCTGCTCCTTGATTTCTTGCGCATCGTGGAGCATCTCCGTCCGGTTGGCGGGCGTCAGGTTTTTTTCGATGTCCCACATATCCCGCGCCAGCTTGTGGTCGGTCGGCTTCACGGAGACTTCCGCGTTCTTGTCGTATTTCTCAATCGCGCCGAACGCCTCCACGACCAGCACGGAGTGGTGGGCCACGAGGGCGCGGCCGCTTTCGCTGACGATCACCGGGTTGGCGACTTCCTCCGAGTCGCACACGTCCATGATGTTGTAGACCACATCGCGCGCGTATTCCTGGAGCGTGTAGTTGGTGGAGCTGTCGAAGGCGGTGTTGGAGCCGTCGTAATCGACCCCTAAGCCGCCGCCTACATCCAGGTAGCCGAGTTCATGCCCCAGCTTGGCCAGCTTGGAGTAAAACCGGGCCGCCTCGCGCACGGCGCGCTTGATGGTCCCGATGTCCGGCACCTGTGAGCCGACGTGAAAGTGGACGAGCTTCAGGCAGTGGGCGAGGCCCTCTTGGCGCAGTGTCTCGCTGGCGCGGACGAGGTCGGCCGTGGAGAGGCCGAACTTGGCGTTTTCGCCGCCGCTGGTGGCCCATTTGCCGGACCCCTTGGACTGGAGCCGCACGCGCAGGCCGATCATCGGCTCCACGTTCATCTCCTTGGAGATGCGTAAAATCTGGAACAATTCCTCCAGCTTCTCCACCACCATGATCACGCGGGAGCCGAGCTTGTTGCCCAGGAGCGCGCTGTGGATGTATTGGCTGTCCTTGTAGCCGTTGCAGATAATGAGGCTTTCCGGGTCGCCATGGAGTGCCAGGGCGGCCAGCAGTTCCGGCTTGCTCCCGGCCTCGATGCCGAGATGGAAGGGCCGCCCTGCCTCGGCGATCTCCTCCACCACCTCGCGCAACTGGTTCACCTTGATCGGGAACACGCCGCGGTAGTTGTTCTTGTAGCCGAATTCGTTGATGGCGGACTGGAAGGCGAGGTTGATCGTCTCCACGCGGTGCTGGAGGAGATCCTGGAAGCGGAGCACGAGCGGGAAGGTCAGGCCGCGGTCGCGCGCGTCCTCGATGACCTCCATCATGTCGATGGCCGTCGCGGGATTCTTCGTGGGGAGAATCTCAACGTGGCCTTTTTGGTTGATGGAAAAATAACCCGTACCCCATCGGTCGATGTTGTAGGTTTCAATGGCGGAGTCGATGGACCAATCTGGAGTCATGAGCGGAGGGCAAGTATCCTAAAGACCACGCGCAGGTTTGCAACGGGATTTGCGTTAAGATTGCGGCCGGGATACGATTGTGGGTGGATGAATCCGCCCCCCTCTTTGTTTGAACTGCGCCTGGGTGATTGCATCGCCGGGATGCAAGCCCTCCCGCCGGAGTCCGTGGACGTGGTTGTCACCTCGCCCCCTTACAATCTCGGCATCCGCTATGCGCGGTTTGACGACACCGCCAGCCGCGAGGATTACCTCGCGTGGTGCGTTCGCTGGGCGGCGGAAGTGCGCCGCGTGCTCCGCCCGGGGGGCTCGTTTTTTTTGAACATCGGTGCGGTCCCCGCCAACCCGCTCCTGCCCCACCAGTTGGCGCTCGCCTTTAGCGAGGCGTTCGTCTTGCAGAATACGCTCCACTGGATCAAGTCGATCACGGTGGAGACGCCCTCGGGCGAGCCGCTTTCCGTGGGGCATTTCAAGCCGATCCAGTCGCCCCGCTTCGTCACCGATTGCCACGAATTCGTTTTCCATTTCACCAAAACCGGCGATGTGCCCGTGGATCGCCTGGCCGTGGGTGTGCCGTATGCCGACAAGAGCAACATCGCGCGTTGGAAAAAAACCGGGGGCAGGGACAAACGCTGCCGGGGCAACGCCTGGTTTGTGCCGTATCCGACCATCAAGAACCGGAAGCGGGATCGGCCGCACCCGGCCACTTTTCCCGTGGAGTTGGCCGTTATGTGCCTGCGCCTGCATGGCGTGAATGCCGAGAGCGCCGTATTGGACCCCTTCAACGGGATCGGCCACGCCGCCCTGGCCGCCGCCGCATGCGGGGTGGGGCGTTTCATCGGTTTTGACATCGACGCGGGCTACCTGCGCGAGGCGCAAGCGCGGCTCGAAGGCCTGGGACTCGCCGTGGTTTGCCCCACGCCGCTGCCGCCGGAGGAGGACTTGCCGCCGCAGCCCGTCCGCAAACGGGGCCGCCCCCGCAAACGCGTGGAGTAGCCTCTCCCCGCGTCTCCCCTTCTCCGCGTCTTCCTACCGCACGAGCTTCGCCTGCACCAACTCACCCAGCCGGGCCCCGAGGGCGGCGTTGCCGAGGTGGTCGATGGCTTCCTGGAGGAACCCGTGGACGATGAGCCGTTGCGCTTTTTCCTGCGGGATGCCGCGCGCGAGCAGGTAGAATAATTCTTCCGCTTCGATCTGCCCGGAGGTTGCACCGTGCGAACAGCGGACTTCGTCGGCGAGGATCTCCAGGCCGGGCATGGAGTTCGCCTCGGCGTCGTCGCTCAAGAGCAGGTTGCGGACTTTCTGGTAGGCGTCCGTTTGGTGCGCCCCCGGCTCCACCCGGATCATCCCGGCGAAGATCGTGCGGGAAGCGCCGTCGAGCGCATTCTTGTAAAGCAGATCGCTGTAGGCCCCCGGCGCGAGGTGGTCCTGGAAGGTCCGCTGGTCGAACTCCTGGTTGCCTGTGGAGGCTGTCACTGCGAGCATGTCGCTGTGGGCTCCTTCGCCGATCAATCGCGAGGCGCTTTCCGTGCGGGCGTAGCGTCCGCCGAGGTTCACGTTCAGGCTTTTCACTGTGGCCTTGCTGCCGACGTTGGTGTTGTTCACCTGGATGGCCAGCGTCGCGGTGTTCCAGTTCTGCACGCAGACGTAGTTCACCTGCGCGCCTTCCCCGGCATACAAATCGTTGAAGCCAATGGCCAGCCCGGCGGTATCGGGCTCCGCGCCCTGGAAGTAATCGACCAGCGTCACCTTGCTCCCCGCCCCGGCGATGAGAAGGGTGTGCGGGAAGGTGGCGTTCCGCTCGCCCGAGAGCCAGTGGAAGACTTCGATGGGGAGGTTGATTTCCACGCCGTCCGGGACGTAGAGGAACGTGCCTGTCTGGACGCGGGCCGCGTGCAAGGCCGCGAACTTCGCGCTGCCGAGCGGCGCGCCGTGGGCCATGAAATGTGCTTCAAACAGCTCCGGGTGCGCCTTGGCCGCCACTTCCAGCGGCTCCCAGATCACCCCTTTTTGCGCGAGCTCCTTGGAGAGCACTTCGCGCGAGAGCAGCGTGTCGTTGGCGAAAACCATTCTGCCCGCCACGTCCGCGAGGCCCGTGGAACCTTTCAAAATGCGGTCGCGGTCGCCGGAAAAAGGCGCTGTCGGTTCCGCGAACGGCGCGAGGTCCAGCGCCTTGAAATTGGCGAACCGCCACGATTCCTCCATGCGCGAGGGCATCGGGACGGCGTCGAATTGCTGCCGGGCCGCGGCGCGCGCGGCTTCGTCGGTAAATAAAAGGGTGCTCATGTTTTCCTGTGCGTCTGGTTAGCCGACGGACCCTTCCATTTCGAGGTCGATCAAGCGTTTGAGTTCCACGGAGTATTCCATCGGGAACTGGCGGACGAGGTCGTTGACGAAGCCGTTGACCGACAGGCTCATCGCCTGGCCTTCGGTAAGACCGCGCTGTTGCATGTAGAAGATCTGGTCGGCGCTGATCTGGCTCACGCTCGCCTCGTGCTGCACGGCGTTGCCGGTCCCGCGTGCGGTGATGGCGGGATAGGTGTCGGTGCGGCTGTCGGGGTTGATGAGCAGGGCGTCGCAGACGGTGTTATTTTTGCACCCCTTCAAATGCTTGGGCACAAAGACCTGCCCCCTGTAGGTGGCGCGGCCTGTTCCCGCAGAGATGGATTTGGAGACGATGTTGCTGGTTGTCTCGTCGGCTAGGTGGATCATCTTCGCGCCGGTATCCTGGTGCTGGCCGTTGCTGGCCAGCGCGATGGAGATGACCTCGCCGCGCGCCTTCCGTCCTTTCAGGACGACGCCCGGATACTTCATGGTGAGCCGCGAGCCGATGTTGCAGTCGATCCACTTCACCTCCGCGTCCTCATGGGCGATGGCTCGCTTGGTGACGAGGTTGAAGACGTTGCTGCTCCAGTTCTGCACGGTGACGTATTGGATCTTGGCCCCCTTCATCGCCACCAGCTCGACCACGGCCGAGTGGAGTGTCGCCGTCTCGAACTTCGGCGCGGTGCAGCCTTCCATATACATCACCTCCGCCCCTTCGTCGGCGATGATAAGCGTGCGCTCAAACTGGCCGAAGTTCTCGGCGTTGATGCGGAAGTAGGCTTGCAGCGGGTGCTTCACCTTCACGCCCGGAGGGACGTAGATGAACGAGCCTCCGCTGAAGACGGCGCTGTTGAGCGCGCTGAATTTGTTGTCGCCGGTGGGGATCACTTTCCCGAACCATTTCTTGAAAATCTCCGGGTGCTTGATGAGCCCCTCGGTGGAGCCGACAAAGATGACGCCCTGCTCTCCGATGGCCTTCTTGATGTTGGAATAGACGGCCTCGCTGTCGAACTGCGCCTCCACCCCGGCGAGGAACTTGCGCTCCTGCTCCGGGATGCCAAGGCGCTCGAAGGTCTGCTTCATGTCGTCGGGCACGTCGTCCCACGAGCGCGTGGGGCGCTGGCCGTGGGCGAGGTAATACCGGATCTTATCGAAGTCCAGCGTCTCCAGGTCCTTCGTCGCCCAGTTGGTCGGGAGCGGCTTGGCGTGGAAGGTGTCCAGCGCCTTGAGCCGGAATTCACGAATCCACTCCGGCTCGCCCTTCACGTCCACGATGTAGTTGACCGTGTCGCGGGTGAGGCCGTAGCCCGCGTCAAAGGCGTGGTGCTCGGGGTACGAGAAATCCCCCGCGCTGCGGTCCAGGTTGAGTTCTGTTTTTGATTGCGACATGGCGTTCTCCTTATACGGCGGCTTCGGCTTCGTCATCCTTCACCCAGTCGTAGCCTTTGTCTTCGAGTTCCAGCGCGAGTTCCTTCGGCCCGGTGAGGACGATCTTGCCGTCCACCATCACGTGGACGACGTCGGGCACGATGTAGTCCAGCAGGCGCTGGTAGTGGGTGATGAGGAGCATCCCGCGGTCCGGGCTGCGCAGCGCGTTCACGCCGTGGGAGACGATGCGCAGGGCGTCGATGTCCAGGCCGCTATCGGTCTCGTCGAGGATGGCGTATTTCGGCTCCAGCATCGCCATTTGAAGGATCTCGCAGCGCTTCTTCTCGCCGCCGGAGAAGCCGCCGTTGACGGAGCGCGCGGTGAACGCGTGGTCCATTTCCAGCAGGTCCATTTTTTCGTAGAGGTGCGCGTAATACTCCGTAGCCTCCAGCTCCTCGCCTTCGGCAAGCCGCGCGGAGACGGCGGCGCGCAGGAAGTTGGCAATCGTCACGCCCGGTACCTCCATCGGGTATTGAAAGGCGAGGAAGATCCCCTTGCGCGCGCGCACATCCGCGCCCAGGCCGAGGATGTTTTCGCCATCCAGAAGCACCTCGCCGCCTGTCACCGTGTAGTCCGGGTGCCCGGCGATCACCTTGGAGAGCGTGCTCTTGCCGGAACCGTTGGGGCCCATGATCGCGTGGATCTTGCCCGGCTCGATGGTCAGGTTGAGGCCTTTCAGAATTTCGCGGTCGCCGATGTTGGCGTGCAGGTCCTTGATGACGAGTGACTTCATAATGTGGAGGTGTTGTGTTTTTGCGCGCAGGAGGAGCAGACCCCGCGCAGGTTGATTTCGACATGCGAGACGAGCGTGCCGCCGGGCACTTCCCATGCCGTTTCGTGAGTAGGGTCGAGGGGGACGTCGAAGACCACGCCGCATTCGCTGCAAAAGAAGTGGCCGTGGGGGATTAAATTGGGGCAGTAACGGGAGGAGGCGCGGTCGCAGTTGACCTGGCGGATGAGGCCGCTCTCGGTCAGGGCATCCAGGCAGTTGTAGACGGTCGCCAGCGAGAGGGTGGGCATCCGGGATTTGGCACGCAGGAAGACCTCCAGCGCCGTCGGGTGGTCCCGCCGCTCCATCAGTGCCTCGTAGACATAGCGCCGCTGCGGGGTCAGACGCATTCCGCTGCGCGTCATGGCGGCTTCTGTGGGCTCGGATTGCGGTGACATACTCGGGTTATTGAGAATGAGTCCAATATCCGGGAAGAGCCACCCAAGATCAAGAATTATTCTAAAACCAAATCGAGACGCGTCTCAACAAGCGTGCCGCTCCAATGTTTTTCCCGATTTGTGCTTGGGACGTAGGTCAAGAAATTGATCTCACGCAAAGCCGCAAAGGCGCAAAGGGAAACTTCTTCTTTGCGCCTTTGCGGCTTTGCGTGAGGCAAAAAGCTTCTTCCGACGTCTCTCTTAGAGATCCAAAAAGTTCTGCAGCAGCCGCTTGCCTTCCAGCGTCAGGATCGACTCCGGGTGGAACTGGACGCCGTGGATCGGGAACTCCCGGTGCCGCAGCCCCATGATCTCTCCCTCGGCGGTCTCTGCTGAAATCTCCAGCACCGCCGGGAACGTCTCGCGCTTTACCAGCAGGGAGTGGTAGCGCGTGGCCTCGAACGGGTTTGGCAGCCCGGCGAAGATCCCGCGTCCGTCGTGCTGGATGGGCGAGGTCTTGCCGTGCATGAGTCGCCCGGCGCGCACGATGTCGCCGCCGTACACCGCGCCGATGGCCTGGTGCCCCAGGCAGACGCCCAGCAGCGGCAGGCGCGGGCCGAAGGTGCGGATCACGTCGCAACTGATCCCCGCTTCCTTGGGCGTGGCGGGGCCGGGCGAGATGCAGATGCGCTCGGGCTTGAGCGCCTCGATCTCCGCCAGCGTGATCTCGTCGTTGCGTTTGACGAGCGGGTCCGCGCCGAGTTCGCCGAAATACTGGACCAGGTTGTAGGTAAACGAATCGTAGTTATCTATGACGAGTAACATGGCTGGCTCCTCAGTTAGTGGTGGCACGTGGGCGCGATGCCCTTGGCGTGCTCGATGGCCCGCATGACGGCCATGGCTTTGTTGACGGTCTCCTGGTATTCGCCCTCGGGGGTGGAGTCGAGCACGTTGCCGCCGCCCGCCTGGACGAACGCCTTGCCGTCTTTGAGCAGGACGGAGCGGAGCGTGATGCAGGAGTCGTGGTTGCCGTCGAAGCCGAAATAACCGACCGCGCCTGCGTAGGCGTAGCGGCGGCTTTTTTCCGACTGGTTGATGATCTGCATGGCGCGCACTTTGGGGGAGCCGGAGACGGTGCCCGCCGGGAAGGTGGCGCGCAGCACGTCGTAGGCGTTGGCCCCCGGGCGCAGCTTGCCGACCACGTTGGAGACGATGTGCATGACGTGGCTGTAGCGCTCGATGGTCATGAAATCGGTCACGCGCACGGTGCCAAATTCGCAAACCCGCCCTACATCGTTGCGGGCCAGGTCCACTAGCATGAGGTGCTCCGCTTTTTCCTTCGGATCGGCGAGCAGTTCCGTGGCGTTGGCGTCGTCTTGCTCCGGGGTCGCGCCGCGGGCGCGGGTCCCGGCGATGGGGCGGATGGTGATGTTCCCCTCGATGGCCCGCACGTGGACTTCCGGCGAGCTGCCAACGAGCGCAAACTCGTCGGCGAACTTGAAGCAGAAGAGATACGGGGAGGGGTTGATGTGGCGCAGCGTCCGGTAGATTTGCAGGGCGTCGCCCTCAAAGTCGGTCTCAAATCGCTGGGAGAAGACGACCTGGAAGATGTCGCCCGCGCGGATGAACTCATTGCCATTGCGCACCATCTGGTAGAATTCCTCGCGCGTGGTGTTGCTGCACGGTTCCTGCGGCTCCACGCTGGTGTGGATGTTGACGGGCGGCAGGAACGCGGGCCGTGCCAGCTTCTCCATCAGCGCCTCGATCTTCTCGCACGCGATGTCGTAGGCCGTGTCGGCGTCGCCCTCCACCAGCGCGTTGCAGAGCACCCGCAGGCGGCGCAGGCGGTGGTCGAAGATGAGGAACGTGTCGGTGATCAAAAACACCATGTCCGGCACTTCGTTGGGCGGGTTCTTCTCGCTGGGCAGCTCGCCGATGGTCGGCTCGAAAAACCGGACCATGTCGTAGGCCATGTAGCCCACGGCTCCCCCGGCGAACCGGGGCAGGTCGGGCAGCGCGACGGGGCGGAAGCGCTCCATCAGTTTTTCCAAGGCGTGGAGCGGGTCGCCCTCCGCCTGGTAGGTTTGGGATTCGCCGTTTTCCGTCACCGTGATCTCCCGGCCATGGGCGCGGAACACGATGCGCGGATCGGTGCCGACGAAGGAGTAGCGCCCCCCTTCGTAGCTGTTCTCCGCGCTTTCGAGCATGAACACGTTGCCGCCGCGGTCGAGCTTCTGGAAAGCCGAGATGGGCGTCTCCGCGTCGGCGATCAGCTCCGTGCTGACGGGGATCAGATTGCCTTGTTGCGCCAGCTCACGGAATGCCTCGCGGCTGGGCGAAATCAAATGGGTCATCACTTGGTATAAACTTTTTCGGGATCGAAAAGACGGGACTCGGAAATCGGTTCGGTCGATCCATCCCGCCCGAAAGCCTGGTAAAAGCAGGAGACGTAGCCGGTGTGGCACGCGCCCCCCTCCTGGTCCACTTCAAAGAGCAGCGTGTCGTCGTCGCAGTCGGTATACCATCGGATCACCCGCTGGGTGTGGCCGCTCTCCTCGCCCTTGAACCAGAGCTTCTTGCGCGAGCGGCTCCAGTAGTGCATGAACCCGGTTTCCAGTGTCTTTTCAATGGAGAGGCGGTTCATCCAGGCCATCATCAGCACACGGCCCGCGGTTTCTTTGCCGTTTTGGGTCTGCTGGACGATGGCGGGGATCAACCCGTCGCTGTTGAATTTGAAATCGAGGTTCATGTCGGTTGTTTTTTTAAGGGATAGGGTAATAAAAAAGCCCGACGATTCAGTTTGGGAATCATCGGGCGAGAAATTCGACGCATGGGCGAAACAAAGCGATCGACTGCGGCTGAAGCCGCAAGCCCGTCTGCTAATGCCACCAATGCAAGGAAAGTTTCACTATGCGCTTTCTCTACACCGCTCGCCCGGCCATGGCAAGGGCAAAAAGCAGGGCTAGTGTTCGACGTTTTTCGCGCTACCGGGCGATTGCGGTGGCTGGCGCTGTCTCAAGAAAAGGTTGCGGGAGGCGGCGGGATGGGGCAGCGTTGGAAGCATTGATCGAAAGGAAGCCGATGAAAACGCGAAGCGACATTGCCGAGGAGAAGATGCTGGAAGGCTACAACTGCGCCCAGGCGGTGCTCTATGCCTTTTGCGAGGATCTCGGGTTCGACCCAAACACTGCTCTCAAGTTTGCCACTGGGTTTGGGGCCGGGATGGCGCGCAAACAAGAGGTCTGCGGAGCCGTCAGCGGGGGGATTCTCGCCCTGGGTCTTAAGTTTGGTCGAGGGGAAGGGCAGGGAAAAACAGTGACGGAGGAAACCTATCGCCGGGTGCGGGACCTGATGGCGCGCTTTGAGTCCGAGCACGGCTCCTGCATGTGCAAGGACCTGCTGGAAGGGCGCGACCTGAACACCGACGAAGGGCAACAATCTTTCAAGGAACACGACTGCCTGCACAAGACCTGCGTCTGTTGTGTGCGGACGGTGGTGAAAGCCGTGGAAGAGTTGCTTTAGCGCTGAGTTGTCCGCTTCTTTCCCTTCGCGCCTTCGCGCCTTCGCGCCTTCGCGCCTTCGCGCCTTCGCGCCTTCGCGCCTTCGCGCCTTCGCGCCTTCGCGCCTTCGCGCCTTCGCGCCTTCGCGCCTTCGCGCCTTCGCGCCTTCGCGTGAAATCTTTAAAGGGATACAGCAAAGCAAGCGTGGAATTTCAGATGGGGCGCGTTTTCCCTTTGGCTGGGGGGAATAGACGCTGGATACTAAAGCTCATCGCCATACCACAATCGGAGGCCTCTGGTTTTTAACACGAAGGCACGAAGGCGCGAAGAAAGACAGGGGGGATGCGCAAAAAAACGCCCGTCATCTTTCGATGGCGGGCGCTTGATCAAGTTGCTTTTGGGTGGGGCTAGAACGGTTATAGTTACTAAAATGTGTAAACTGTGTGTGTGAATGCCCGTAAAACAAGGCTCCGGCGGTGAAAATCGCCTCGCGAATGTCCGAAAGTGTAAACATAGTCTCTCGTTCTGACCGAATTTGAATGCTAAGTTTACATTTTCCGGGGGAATGTGCTTCCCACGGAAATGATTAGGGGCGGGATGGTCAAGGGATACGGCTAAGGGGTGTTCGCTGGTATGTGGGCGTCATCGGGCACATGGGATTTGTAATAGCTGATAACCTCGGCAAGATCGCCACCTGCCGACCCGGAGAATGATTGCCCTTTGCCGCACGATAAGCTGTAAAGCAACTCATGCAACGGATGGCAAATTACCCCCTCGTTCTTGAATACCTCCAACTCGCATGGCTCCAGAACAACGGCATGAACTAGATGAAATGCCCATTTGACCCCTGGCCATAGGCGTTCGCGTAATTGGACTTTTTTGGCTGCCCCAAACTTAGATTCAACCCAGGCGCGGGCGCAAAGTTTGACCTGCTCCGGTGTGCGCTTCCGTGCAGAAGTCGGTTTTCCACCGAAGGCGGCAACCATATCTGAGGTTCTTTTGGAGATGTAGCTGACTGGTCGAAAGCTCGCCTGCACCTCGACGTGCCAGCCAATGACACCATCGGGCTGATGGCGCACGGCGAGCAAGTCCATCTCGCCAACACCGTGTTTCACGCCCCGGATGGTAAAGAAACCATCTCGGTTGAGCCACTCCTCTACAAGACTTTCAGCGAGTAAAGCCATGGCGTGATTAGAGGGGGAAACTGGTTGGAGAGAAAGAATAATCGCCCCGGTCGTTTGTCATGGATCAGACCGATTCCATTAGCTCCCAGGCCAAAACGAGGGGGAGTTTGGAATACTCAGGAGATTTCATCCATAGGGGCAAACCCATGGTCCAGATAGAACTGAGCCATTTCTCGAACCGCAGCATCAAATTGGGGCAATTTAGTTGATTCCGGGTCTTCCTCGGAAATAACGCTCCGGACGATCCCCTCCATGATGAACAACTTAATCTCCCTGGTCGAAGTGGTTTCATCCAGGTGCAGTTCCAATGACTTCTCCAGCCCTTTGCTGGAGAACACGAGAAAGGGAGCTTCTCCTGGGAGTTGAGGGGGAGTGTTTTTTTTGCGAGGTGGCATAAGAGGCACCCGCCCTTTGAGGGGATTGGAGGTGCCGATGCGGAACTGTGCCTATGGGCACAGTGCTTGTCAAGCGCCTCCTGTGTACAAACGAGGTGTGTCCTCAAGTTCTGATCGTGAAGCCATCATCTCCAAGCTGACCCAAAAGCTTCGGGAGGAGCGAATGCGCCAAGGGCTTTCGCTTGCCGAGCTAGCAAGGAGATCAGGGCTGTCGCATACAATGGTCATGCGCATGGAAAAGGGCGAACGGCTCCCGACGATCGACACGCTTTTGCGGATTACCGAAGCTCTGGGCTGCGAACTGGGGCGGCTGATTACAGAATCCAGGCGATCTATTGGTCAGTAAGCGATCCCTCCAAGCTCGCGATAATTGCTCGAAGAATCCAAGGGAGGAGCTATGCTCGCCATGAGCTATGAAACTGCGCCTCGACCTTTTAAACGTAATGACTGCGGATGACGTTCTGAAGGAAGCGCGTCGCAACCAGCACCGTTACAGTGCCGAGCCTGTTTTCTCGGCAACTGGGGCTGGGAGTCTGGTGCCTACCTCAACCGGGGATTTTGCCAAAGAAACGGAACGTAGCGCGACCTTCGTCCGGAAGCTCAAACGCCGCGCGAAGAAACTTGGGAGGCAACTTGTCTCCGAACCGATGCCTCCGGAAGAACTCGGCAAATTGGCTCGCCGGTTGGCGGGTAACAAAAACCGCGACGAGTCTGTCAGACTAGCCGCGAAAATCACCAAAGGCTTCTACGCTGGCTCCTAAAGGCAAACAATCCAGCGGCCAAGACATCCCGCGACCTCTCTTTGCGCATCTACGCTTCAGCGCTTTCTTCGCCCCACAAATATCATCCGCTGAAGCCTTCCTTCCGCTTACCTGTCGTTCATGCTGTCCAAGTATTCCAAGATGGCCGCACTTGCAGAATCCAGGAGAGACGCGATACGCTCCATAACCTCTCGGGTGTTCCGAAGGTTGATGTGCTCCAATCCCTGAAGCGTAGGGGCCCCATCTTTCGTGCATGGATACCGAAAAGCCTGCGACTGATTATCAATGTCCCAGAATTGGCGCAGGCATTCCTCAACTGCATCAAGGTCAGCTTTCGGGCCAGTGGGCCAAATCTGTTCCAGCATGGGACGGCATCGCTGCCATAGGAGGTCGAGTCGATGCACACGTTGAAGGTCATCGCCCATTACAAGGAGACGCTGCCCATCGATGATCAGCTTTTTTAACCGCAGTTCGAGGTAATGCCGGTATAGGAAGACCACAGGGTAAACAAGAGTGTCCATGCCGTTGTTGGTCTCCTGAATCCGCTCGATCAGGATGTTGGCTGCATCAAGGTATCCCGTTGCATAGATTTCCCATCGATCAGCCCCGAACCACAAGCAGGCGTTGTTTTGCCAGTCCGTGTCACTCTTGAAGAGGACATCTCCCGGCACCGGCCACGGCAGACTCGGGCCTTTCTCACCTTCAGAGGTCATCGTTACGCTCCAGTGGCGGGACTCAACTTGGCCTCGATCCAGTCCCAGCGTTTGTCTTTCACCATGACAAAGGCGCATTTTCCGCCGCTGAGTTCCGCCCAAAGCTCCCCAATGTCACGGTCGGGCTTTGCGCTTTCCCAGCGGTCCGCACCCTTGTATTCCACCACGAGGAAGCGTTGGTCGGGCAGCTTGCAGATGAAATCCGGGTAAAAGCGTCCGGTTGCTGTGGGCAGGAAAAACGAACTGCTCGCCTTACGGACAAGATTGCGGACCCAGAATTCGATTTTCCCCTGCTGCGCCATCCGATCCAGGAACCACGCACAGTCCTCTTCTTCGCCACTGTCGAAATCCGCCACCCGGGGGTAGTAGTGCCGAGCAAACTCTCTCGCCCGGGGGTAGTCACGATCCGGAGCGTAGCAGTCCGGGTGAAACTCCAACTCGTATTCACAGGCGGTTTTCGCACGGTCTCCCACCCCGTCGGTGAACAAAAACTGTTGATACGCTTGCTGGACTGCTTCACGCCGCAGGCCGCGAATCTTCGACTCCAGGATGGATCGCAGCAGGAACTTCTGGCGGTTCACCCGGGATAGATCCACCCCTTCAACTTGAAGGATCGACCGCAGGAATGCGGACACGAAGACCATTTTGCTCTGATGGGTCAGGCCATTCTCCCGCAAGTTGCGGCAGAACCACCCGGCCAATGCCGCTTCCGTCCAGTTCTCCGGGATGTAGCTCAGCGCCAGGTCGCGTTCCAACTGGGAGAGGAAGCGAACCATGACCTTACCTTCCTCAACATCAATTTCGCCCCCCTCAGCGATCCGTTCGGCAGCGCGGAGGAGACTCAGTTCATCTTCTGTCGGGACGGCCTGATAGGCGGGCAGTTCCCACGGATAATCCAGCACTTCGGGATCATCGAAGAGCTGTAATTCGCCGTTGATCCACACCGCCAACAGGGGAATCCTGAAGTCGAGGCCGCGCTCCGAGGGTGTTTTCAACAGCTCGATGGCCTCCGTCCGACTCTTCTTCGCGGCTTCCGCCAATACAGTCTGGGATGCATCCCAGAGAACCGTTGTTGCAAGCTTTACTCCTTCTTCCGGAGCCAAAGGCTTCGTGATAGTCAGCGTTTGTTTGACCGAGTTCCACTGAACCTTGGCTCGAACGACTGCATCGAGTTTGGAAAGATCGGGGGTTTCGGGAAGTGAAACTTCGATGGGATGGATTACGATACGGCTTCCGACGTGCAGATCCAGAGCCGCCTGTTCGTTTCGTCCCGCCGCCACAAAATCCCAAGCATCGGCCTTCTCAAATCCGGCCCCTTCCACCAACCGGTCCCGGAGAGCGGCGGCTGTTTCGCCAAAATCGCGAGAGGCAACGAAGGCGTAAGACTTGTTTAGTTCGGGATGTCGGCGCGTTTTCGCTTCAGGCTGCCGTAAAATGCGCCCCAGCAACTGCTCCACCGCCGTCTCGCCGTGAAGATTGGCCATGCTTGCCAGGACATAGGCAAACGAACAGTCCCAGCCCTCGGCAAGGGCCTTCTGGGTAATGATGAATTTGATGGGACAGGTTGGAGAGAAAAGATCTAGTCCTTCCAGGTCGCGCTGTTCCCCTGTGGCAATCGCAATCTCCTGCTCGGGAATGTGATGGTTCTCGATCAATTCCTGCTTGAGCCGGTCGGCATCCAGGGTTTCCACCCCTTCTCTCCGGGGCTGGGATTGAATCAGGACGAGCGGACGCAAATAAGAATCTCCCTCCAGATGTTCCCGGTCCGCCAGTATCTGGAGCTGGTTGCGCTTGTCGATGGCGTAGGCCAGCACCTTCTGCCAGTCGGGCTCCGTCTCCAGGACGATAGGCAGCTTGATCATCTGCTCCGTTTTCAACTCCCCAGCGGAGACGCTATGCAGGACGTTGCTGGGCGTTCCCTTCGTGGCAGGTGTCGCAGTCAACTCCAGGATGCCCGACGGGGCGAACCGGGCCAACGTATCAAAGGCCAGAGGGGTGCGTGCATTGTGCGCCTCATCAATGACAAGGAAGGGCCGACGTAGCCGCAACACGTTGGCAAACGAACGGGGAATGACTCCCTCCTTCCCTTTGAGCAAACGCTCGCGCTGCTCGGGAGAGAGGTCCCCGAAGTGACTCATCAACTCGCCGCTGTCCTCATAAACCTTGAGATTGTCCATCTCGCGCTGGCGAAAGGACTGGGAGGTCGCCACGATGACCACCGTTGCAGTGTCGTAATCCGCGCGGGTAAGGCTCTTGGCTTTCTCCAATGCAACCACTTTGATAGGGCCCGCCTCACTCAGATCGGCATGGTAAGGATGTTCTCGGTCGCTAAACGCCTTCAGCGTCTGTTCAAGGATGGCCCCCGAGGGAACAAGCCATAGAATCACGCTCCGGTCGTTTTGCAGTAAATACCGGTTCACAAGGGGCACGGATTGGGCCCCTATTCTGGTCTTCCCTCCCCCTGTGGGCACACGAAGGCAGAAATAGGGCATCCCCTCCTCAAATCCCGAAAGTTGCTGGTAGCTTCCGGGCTGCCCCCAGAGATCGAGCATGACGTTGTGAAAGGCGCGTTTTGCGTCTCCATACTCGCGGCAGGCCCGGAAATACTTTTCGACGCTAGCGAGCAGAGCGGTTTGATAACCCTTGGGGGAAAGCGTCTTCATAAAATCGGGAGGTCGTAGGGGGTCTGCTTGAATTTGATTTGTTCCCGGGCCTGGCGGGACGGGGTAAGCCCCCGAATAGCGGTCGCGTAGATGACCTTGGGTCCGGTATGTTTGGGCAATGCCGCAAATACCGCCGGGGTAAGAACATTCCCGCCCTTTGTCGAATGATCGCCGAGAATGCCGTTAAAGAGGAGATAGACGGCTCGGCCATCGTGGATCCCAAGCAAAGGAGTCCGTTTCTTTCCCCGAGCCAGTTTTGGAAGGGGGCGACCTGTTTCCCGGAAGAAGACGAACTCGGCCAGTTCCTCAAACTTCACATCCTCCCGGATTTCGCCACATTCATCGAAAAGAGTCTTCCCAAGTCGTGCAAATCGGAAACCACCGCCAAGGCCCGGAACCTTCTCGCATTTGGCGTTCTGGTAGCCTGTGGCTATTCGACGGACGCGCTCGGAAGTAATATTACGGGCAATTTCTTTGTCCATTTCGACAAGAACAAATCGCCGGCTCCCTCCATCAGCGGCATTTAACGCAAGCACTGCATGACCAGTGGTTCCACTTCCACTAAATGAGTCTAGCACGAGGGAGTCCGCATCAGTGGCAAGGCTAAGAAGAAGCTGAATCAATGCCGGCGGTTTAGGAAATGAAAATATTTTCCCGTTTCCAAAAATATCCTCGATTTGGTTTGTCCCCTGTTGCGTATAGATCTTGTCGATAATCGAGTAGAGCTTACTACCGCGCTCCGTGCCCTGCTCATCACGAAGATATTGTTTGTAATTTACACTCCATTTCCCGCGTGATTTTGAAATAACCAGTTCATCTGCCGCTAAAGCGGCCATAGCTCTATCGCGAGACCATTGCCACTGCTTATCAGGCCAAATCTCTTCGCCTGAAAATGGAATAGGGTAGCGTAAATTAGGACGCGAATCCATGCTGTTGGTTGCCAAAGGCTGGAGCCGATATGGACCGCGCGAGGAGTATTTCGCGTCTTTGTATTTGTAGTAGCGTAAAACAGCTTCATCGGGGGGAAGCATCAAGGGTGGAATAGCAGCCTTATTTTTTGCAAAACAAAGAATATATTCGTGGAGATTAACGATATGCTTCGATTTTGAGCCACCGCCGTAGCTTTTTTTCCAGACCAATGTCTGCATCCTATTCGAAACCCCGAAAATTTCGTCAAGGAGAAGCTCTGCATGGCGGTGCTCATTTTCGTCAATACTGATGAAAATCAACCCATCGTCCCGGAGAAACTCTTTAAGCAGGACCAAGCGGGGATACATCATGCAGAGCCACTTATCATGGCGGGAAAGATCCTCCGCCTCCTTGCCGACCACCGAGCCGAGCCACTGGCGAATCTCCGGGCTGTTGGTGGCGTCGTTATAGACCCAGCCTTCATTCCCGGTGTTGTAGGGAGGATCGATGTAGATGCACTTCACTTGGCCGCCATACCGTGGCAGGAGAGCTTTCAGGGCGGCGAGATTGTCCCCCTGCACGATGAGATTCTCGGTATCGGGGTCGGCCTCGGCGCACGAAAGCTCCGGCACCTCCTCAAGGAGCTGAAACGGGACATCCTGGTGGTGGCGGACAACGGCAGACTTGCCGATCCATGTAAGCTCTGGCATCTGCAAAGAATGTCAGGGGAGGCCATTGGAATCAAGGCAGGGATTTCCGATGGGGGAGAAATGCCGATCCTATCCCTTCCTTGCTTCCTCGCATGCCTGCGCTGGGTGTATCCATATGTCGCCATGCATTCCTTCGATAGACACGCCGGCCCAAGCGTGAAGGTGCATGATGAGCGCCCGCTCGCTGGGGCGGACGCGCTCCAGGGCCGAGGGGTATAGGTCGACCCTCGCCGTGCACCTTTAAGACATCGATGGTCATTTGGCCCAGCCGGGAGCCTGTGGAATCATCATTTGAGTCCCCGACAGCTTGAGATAATTTCCTCGGCGCTGAGTTCATCATATCTTTGGTCGTCTTTTCCCCTGCGTCCGCTCCACGTCGCGAGTTGCTCATCTGTAACCAACCCCAACCCCGTGTGACGGTAACAATCGATTCCATGGCGGGGAATCCCGGCCTGGTTGCATAATCCGCCAAATCGGCGGGCACTCCTTGCTACAACTTCCGGGTTGTCAGCATCACCTTTGACATTCGGGAATAAAAGAACGCCCGATAAGAGAGGTATCAACAATGCCGCGCATTTCTCGGAAAGCTTGTATTGCACCCCAGCCGCGCCGCACAGCAAGCATACTGTTTCCCGATCAAACGCCGTGGCGTGCAAGTTTGCGACCTTTGCCACGTCTTCTATCCCCGTTTCAAAGAGAACCTGCCAAAAGGCTTTCCATTCGGGATCCTGTTCGGCCGCCAGTATCGCTTCGTGTTCGTTGTCGGTTATTGTTCTGATCATCTGTCCTTCCCTTCTATTTTGGTTTTTCGCAGGTTTTACAGGCCACTGCAAGGTGTGTCGCCATGGCCGTTTCGCGGCGCGAGGGGCTGGGCGGATTTACCACGGCATGTTCGAAGGCTTCCCTGTCGCCGATCATCACGACTTGGAACTGGGCGCGGGTGACCGCCGTGTAAAGTAACGTCCGGTCCAAAATGCGGCTCTTGAAGACGGGGACTACCACCCTTGGAAACTGGGACCCCTGGGCTTTGTGGACCGTGATCGCGTAAGCCAGGTCTAAATCGCATAACAGTGACTCATCGATTCCCTTCTCTCCCTCGCCATCCCAAGCAACCAGAAGTTCCCCGTCTGCGCTGGCAATGGTTCCTAAAGAGCCATTCAACAAATTTAGATCATAGTCGTTACGTAGCCAGATGACCGGCTCTCCAATGGCGAAGCCGTGGAGTTCGGGCTTCCCGGGGGTTAAAAGCTGATGAAAGACGTGATTGATCGTCTTTGTGCCGGCGGGGCCGTTCTTTGTTGCGCCGACCACCTTACACTTGTCCACGCCCCCGAGATCGTTCACCACGTCCAGAATCCGGTCGGAAATCTCGTCTTGGGGGCAGTCAACGAAGCTAACGCCGAGCCCCAAGCCGTTGTAATCAGGCAGTAGCGGGACCCGACCACCACGGATATCACGCGAGATTTGGGGGATGCCTGTGCTTGCCGCTTGGCGCATGATTTCGGTCATCTCCACTTGGGGGATCGAGTGCTCTTGCACCATGGCGTGGAAAACAAGCCCAAAGCCAATAGGCGGGAGCTGGCCGGGGTCACCGAGGAGAATCAGCCGACAACCGGGCTCAAGCCGTCGAAGAATGCGATAGGCGGTCGGCAGGTCGAGCATGGAACTCTCGTCGATGGCGATCGTCGGCTCGCCGTCGAGCAGCAACCGTTCGTCGTCAACGGCATTGATGAACGAAGCGATGGTTTGCGCTTGGCGTCCGGTGGCTTCCTCCATCCTCCGGGCCGCCCGGCCGCTGAGGGCAAGCTGAATGACCTGCGCACCGAGGGTTTCAGAAAGGGCGCAGATAGCCGACAAAACCGTCGTTTTGCCCACTCCGGCCCCGCCGCTGATGATGGCAACGGGCGCGGTCAGCGAAAGATGCACGGCGGTCTTCTGCCGCTCATTAAGAACGATCCCCTTGTGGGCTTCGACCCCGGCGATAAGCCTTAGCGTAGTGTCTTCGGCAGGCGTTTGTCGGATCGTCATCTGGGGGCTTTGGTAAGAGCCGCCTGCCATCTCCGCAATCCTGGTTGCAATGAAAACCTCCATTGAGTGCGGCCCAAGCCCCTGGATGCCGCTCTCCAACTGCACGACTGCGCCGTCCCGGAACGCGACGCGTAAAGCCTCCTCGGCGAGATCGTCCCGGTTCCCAATCAGCCCAGCGATGAGTTGGCAGAAAGCATCCCGCCGTGTCCAGGTGTGGTGCGATCCGATACGTTCATATATGGCGGCATCCGCCGCGGCGACCAGCCGCCTCTCGTCGTCCTGGGGGATGCCTATCACCCGGCCCATCCGGTCGGCTTGAGTCCAGTTGGTAAAGGCCAGGAGGCGGAAGGGATTCTCCTCTAACTTCTCAACCACTTCGCTCCCATAGATCGCGATGAGCTTTTTGGCAATCCACAGCGGAACCCCGTGGACATCCAACCAGCGGTAAACATCGGCTTCCACGCTCAGTTCCTGCCAACCCGAGATCAATACGGTGGCCAGTTCCTCACCGATCAGGCCAGCAAAGGCAGAGGGGGCCCCCCGGTCGAGCAACGTGTAAAGGGTCTCGCCGAATTCATCCCAGAGTTTTCGGGCGGTGACAGCGCCAATGCCCGGGAAGGATCTCGACCCAGCCAACACCTTGGTGATCAGTCGGCCGGACGGACGTTGGAGGACACAATGGGATACCTCCACCTGTTCGCCGTGCTCCGGATGTTTACGGCGGACGCCAGAAATGGACCAGACTTCACCTTGCAGCGGGGGCCGGGGCATTACAGCCGAAGTGGCAACAAACCGAAACCTCGCGCCATCGGCAGACGTCCCGTTGAAAATCGCCCCGCCGGAAGTGCCGGACCAAAGGATGTTTTCAATGACGACAGCCTGGCTCATTGGATTACGCGCTTGCCTTCCTCCATGAGCGCTTCGACGTGCCGGAGCTTGGTGATCTGGCGGCGAAGCTCCCAATTTTCGGCCATTAGGGCCGAGTTCTTCTGTTCAAGCTCGGTGATCTTCTGCTCCAAAATGGCCTTTTGCGCATCGCCCTGTTCCTCCCTGGCATCAATCCCACGCAATCCCTTTTGGGCAACAGCGTCTTCGAGGAGTTGGCGCGCGGCGGGGTTCTTGTAGAAGACCTGTCGGTCGAGCCCCACAGCCTCAGCGATGGCTGAAACATGCGCTTTACCAGCCCGGGAGGGGACGGCGTCGATCGAGTCGAAATAGTCCCGGAGCTTTTCAACGTTCTCTGCGCCAATTTCTCTTCCTGATTTCATAGCTTGGTGGGTTCACGGTCGATCCGGGTCAATGGCTGATTAAGATAGGCTTCAGTAAGTCCTTTAATGTGCGCATTGTAAGCCCACCTGATAAACTGCTCCGTTAAGCGGGAATTATCGCGTTTCAGACGGTCGTTTTCAGCTTCAAGCCGTTGAATGCGCTCCATAGCTTTGCCCAATTCGACCGGGCCTTGACGCTTCAGAACTACAGGGGAGGTTCGGAGTCGCGACTTGGTCGCGACAAATGCTTCTTTGATACGCGTATGCCGGTCAAGTGCCTGGCGCGTGTAGGCCCGTTTCCAAAGTTGCTGGAGTTGGTCAACCAGCAACTCCCAGGTGAGCTTGCCTGTCCAGCCATCAAGGATGCCAATGAGGGCCTCGATATCTTGATCGCTCAAACGCTGGATCTTTTTCTGCGGTCGGGGGGATTTCATTTCAGGCTTGGTAATTTCACATTTTCTCCAGAACCAAGGGCAGGTTCTTTTGTATCCGCTCCTTCTAATCTGAGGCGCTCATCAATCACTGCCCCGATGGCTGAATACTCTCCTTTGACGGACAGACTGATGACGGCCCCATCCGGAACGTCTGGGTCATCCAGAATCTTGATAAGTTGTTGCAGGCGCTCGACCGTAAGTCGGTGGTGTTCAAGCCATCGGTCAGCCCCGGTATATTTGCCTTGATGGGCCTGTTCCGCCTGGGCGAGCAACTCCAACGATTGGCATAACTGCGTTCGAATGCGTTCCGTCTTCGCACGGTCCCCCTTAAAGCAAACGTGGGATGTGCAGTTAATGCAGTCCAGATGACGGGGACAGGGTGTCGCCACCCAAACGTGAACACAGAATCCAATCTCCGTCACATGCGCCGTGGAAAATTTCGACGCCAGGAAGTCCCTTTTCGCGACCGGCGCGTTAGCCAGGAACTCCGCAAAGGGCCCGACAATGGATCCCCCATCGTCCTGGCGAACTCGGGCGACGAATTCCTCGCCCGTCAGGTGATCGTAGTCGTTGTTCTGGCTCACGTCCTTGCGCCCCGACCATCTTGCAATGTCGAACTGGCTAGCCCCCCCACGTTGGGCCATTGTGTTCAACAAATGCCGGAATTGATGGGTATCGAGTTTGATCGGGGCTCCGGAAGGCGCTTCGATTTCCAAGCGCGTGAAGACTGAACCGATGCCATATTGGGTTCTTCCACCCAAGCCGTCGGCCACCGCACCGTGGGTTACCGGCGCGATCATCACGGGGGAAGTGCCTTTTTCTGAGTGAAAGAAGTTATGTGGCACCACAAACAAGGCTTGAGAGTAGCGCAAGCCGGTGTGCCGATCTATGATCGGGAATCCCGCTGGGAGATCGGCGAGGACGGCATTTTGGACTTTGTCGAAGGAGCAACATGGATTTGAACGAACGCCGATTTTTCCAATATTGTTCCCCTCCAACCAATGGTCAACAGCCCCACGGTTTTTTAAGCCAAGCAGTCCAATCAAATCCCGGCAGGGTATCTCACGGACATCGCGCAGATGCTCATATTCCTCCGGCAGGTAAATCTGGTTGGGGTGCTCTTCATACCAGGCCGCCACCTGCCGCCATGGTTCGGTCACCTTACGGATCCGATGGATGGCATCCCTCGCCACCTTATCCATAGTGCCAACCACCCACTTGAGCATAGGGGGGGCACCCTTGGCTGGCCACCAGCGCAAGGCATAGCGATTCTTTTCACCGGTAGAATCCTCGTATTCGCAGTCATCGGGGAGCGTCAGCAACTCCGAGATGCGGGATGGGGCCGCACACAATAGGGCGCCCATGGAAGTAATTAGAACGTCGACCGGATCGCTCGCGAGACAATAGGCTTTCGCCAGGGCGGTCAGGGCCTCCTCCGAGGGAAGCTTCTTTTTCCGGGCGTCATCGGCTTGCTTGCCCACGCGGTTTTTGTCGGCGTCACGTTTGAGAGGATTGCGCCAGGAAAAGGAAGATCTGGTAAGGCGCTTTTCTGAAACAAAGGCAGCCAGCGTTTCAAGTTGCTGACCAACTCGATATGCGGCTCCTTGGGAGTATTTTTCCTTCGTAAGCTGCGCGGCCCTGTTAAAAACAGCGGCATCTGCGTTCTCGATTATTGGATTCGGGGCAATCTCGCATAGAGCAAATTCTAGTGCTCGAAGGGCCATGATCCGGTTCTGGAACGCTTTCGTGGGGCGCAAGGAGTGCAGGTATCGGAAATATGCTTTGGCAAAATCCAAGAACGGCAGATGCATCAAGGCGCCGACGTTACTTTTTGTGGTATCGAAATTTGCCCAACTCGCGCGAATCCGATTATTTTTTCCCCTTAGCTCGACGTGTCCAGTCAGATCCCAGGTCTCGGATTCCCAATCGAGATCGGTCCCGAAAGCGGTTAATTCTTCCCGGCAGATGCGGACGAATTCCCTTACGTTCTCGGAAGCCGTAATGGCCCCTGGCGGCACGAAAGGAACGATCTTGTTGTCACTCTTCACTTTGGAGTTCCTCCTTGATTGCGTGGCACTGGCGCACCACTTCGGCAATCGCCAAGATCGTGCGATCATGGACGTGAGCGATGCGTTCGTCACCGGTTAAAACCATTTGTCTCTCTTGCTCAGCGATCAGATGATCGAGGATCTGTTCGTGAGGTCCGTCTAGCCATGCTTGGAAATTCACGCACGTGTAACATGCGATTGCCCCCGGGGCGTTGCACGATCCGTGTTTTCCGCAGGTTCCCGGGCTGGAACCATAACGTGGATCGAAAACGCGGCTGGAGGGGTCGTCACCGCGCTCGGCAGCTGTTTCGTCGGTCACAATGATCCCCGCGAACGCATGAGCGAGGGGGAAGAGTTGCATCGCGAGCGCTTTGTCCATGCGTTCAATGATTTCCGGGGTAGTTTGGGTATACACCCAAACCTGCTGCGTATCGGTATGATCCAATAAATCAGCAATCACAAGAGGCGTACACCCCTCCTCTGCCGCCCGGGTTCCTCGCGTATATCGAAACCTTCTACTTGTTATCGCGAGCGGTCTCCCTGTTCTTTCGGACACTACAGCGATTTTTTCCAGAACGGATTTTAGTTCCAGCCCGAGGCATGTTGCATCGGTGTGATGTTCAAAACCCGGCAATCCGCTTGAATGCCAGCTTGGGAACAGAGGCAGATTCGAAAGATCGTCCGGTAGGGGGAACAGATGTTCCCTGGCCTCCTCTTGCACCTTTTTAACTTGGGCCTCAATTACCGTCCCTACTTCTTGAATGAGGGAGCGGGGCTTAAAGTCCCCACGGGAGTGGCCGCCACGCATTTTTGCGCGAGGGACCTCTAAAACATGGCTTCGCGAACCATCCGCCGCCTCGGCAATCTTCAAATCGCAGAGTTTAAGCGCCGCCAAATTGACTGGCCGAGAGCCCAATGCGATAAATAACCAGATTAAAGCAAGCCCCCGCCATGAGATTTCCTTCTGGTCGAAGGCTTTGGTCACTCCGGCGACAATCGCCTGGATCTCTATGTCAGTGAATGGCCCCCCTTCTGGATCCACGGTTAGAACGGCTTCGCCCTTGCGATTCCCCGTGAGGCGCAGTTCTCGCAACAAGATAGGCACAGCAGGCTCAATCCCAGGATACCCCAATTCGTGCCATTTCACAAAAAAACCGCTAAGGACGCCAAGGTACCATTCATGCTGGTTCCCTAAACCACCCTTAAAATTAAGAATATCTACAACTCTGATAGTATGTATCTGGGTCGATGCGGCGGACGTATGGGCGATGATCGAGAAGAAGTGTTTGGAGCGATAAAAGCAGTTCCGCATGTGGGAAAACGAGCAACGCTGCGCGTAATCAGTCAATGCGAGCTTAAACGCATGAAGTAGTGTTGGGCTAAGGACCTCAGAAAAATATCGGAAATCAAACAACGATTTTTTGGTAATATCTTTTAATTCCCATACCATGTCTCGGGGATAAAATTCTGCACCGGCAAATGACTTGGATATCTCTGGTAGAGGGTGTGCCGTTACAAATTCCGGAGTCTCGCTAGGGGAAGGGGTCACGTATCCTTGTTCCATAGTTCATCCTGCATTTTTAGAGAAGCTTTTCTTGATGCTTCACGGGTATGGCGACGGGTGTAAGCTTTGGCCGTGTCAGACGTTGGCTTCCACCCCATTAAGTAGGATCTCTCCTGCTCCTCCTGGTTTTGCTCAATCAATGTGGGCTTGGCCCTGTTCTGGTCCTTCGCCTCACTAAACCGATCATTCCACGTATGTCGGAGGACATGAGAAGCAATGTCCTCTGGCAGATCCGGAACCCGTTTTCTCAACGTAGCCCACATGCTTTTTAAACCCGACATTGACAGCGGAGCCCCAGAACCCTGGGAAGAGGTCCATAAATACCCATGATCGCCTTTTGGATCAACCCACTGTCGGCGGACCTCGTAGAGATAGCGTTGAAGGATGGCCGCGAGAGCATCGTTCATTGGCAAGATCCGGTCCCGAGTTTTTGTGTTGGGTTCGTGTAACCGTGGATCACAAGGGTCGTCAGGGGACCTCCGGATCAAGATGGTGTTGTTCGTGAAATTGATATCGCCGACTTTTACTGCAAGCAGTTCTCCGGCCCGAGCGCCGAGTTGATAGAGGAACAATATCATCAGGAAGTTGCGGACTCTTACGGGATGGCGCTGCCATGGATTTTTCGATGACCATTCGTATTTCGTAGTCGAAGAGGGCATCGCCCCCGTGGTGCCCATTCCCATTGGGGAAACCACCTTGAGGAGGAGAGCCCGCGCCGACTCCGATAGGCCCTCCCTAAATCCTACGGTATTTCGCCCCTGATTGATTGGCCGCCGGGCAAGCAAGGCGCATTGCATGTCGGATCGCGCCTTTTCAAGCAAGCGCCTTTTTTCAACACTGCTGTCGGGCAGTCGGTGGATTGTCAGAGTGGCAACCCAGTCAAGATACCCCACGATTGAATCAATCCGCACCGCGGCGGTTTCCGAAGCCACTTGAGAGGTTCCGGGCATTGGCAAAAGCGGGTTCTTCCCCTTGCCTGCATTCAAAGCATTCGTGAGACATCCATACTCAAGATAACAGGCTCGGGCGAGGCTTTCGACCTCAGTCGGAGATAGAAACTTTCCGGCTTCAAACCGTGCCTCAATATCAACACACTCTGAACATGCCCATGCGTAGAGGTGCATGATGGCCCGACCGTCACGCTTCAACGTGTTCGAAGCCACTCCCCGGGGGCGCCGCATCGCCACAAGGAAAACATTTGGCAGAAATGCGGGACCCTCGGACCACAGCAAAACAGGGAACCGCTCGCCACTTTCGAACCGGAACAATCGCTGGTATAGAAGGTTCATAAGTTTACAAAAACAGATGCTGTTCGATACTTTGAAAATCGCCTGAATGCAGAAAAGTGGCTGTAAACACGAAAACGCCGAAGAACACAAGCTCTTCGGCGTTTTGGTTTACAATTTTTGCAGGAAGTCTATTAGAACGGGATGTCGTCCTCTTCCACGTCCAGGTCGGGGTCGGCCGGGGGCTTTGGCGCGCTGGCCGGGCGTCCGCTCGGCGGGCGCTGCTGTTGCGGTGAACGGCTTTGGGGCGGACGCGATGAACGCGGGGCTTCGTCGTATTCGCCGCTGGGGGCGCCACCGCCGGAACCGCCGCCGCTTTCGCGGCCTCCCAGGAGCTGCATTTCCTCACCGACGATTTTGAGTTTGCTCCGCTTCTGGCCGGTCGTCTTGTCGTCCCAGCTGTCCAGCTGGAGGCGGCCTTCGATGTAGACGGGGCGGCCTTTGCGCAGGTATTCGTTGGCGATTTCCGCCGTGCGTCCCCACAGAGTGACGTCCACAAAGGTCGTTTCCTCGCGCTTCTCGCCGTTCTCGGCGGTGTAGCGCCGGTTGACCGCGAGACCCAGATCGACCAGGGCGGTGCCTTTGGGCGTGTAGCGGATTTCGGGATCGCGGGTGCAATTACCGATCAACATGACTTTGTTCAGACTGGCCATGGGAAATAAACCTCCGGGTTGCTTGGGAAGGGGTGTGGGGTTGGGTGAATCGGAATGTGCGCGGGCGTCTTAGCGCCTCGGCAAATTACGCGACGGGGGCGGCCTGTTTGTGGGCCAGCTTTTTATAATCCTGCCGGTAGACTTCGCCGTCGAGTTTAAACTTGGCGCGAAGTTTTTCGAGGACAGGGGCTTCGGCTTCAAAGATGAAGTTCACGTAGAAGCCGGAATCAATCTTGCCTGCCACGTAGGAGAAGTGGCGGCGGTCCATCTTTTGGACGGATTCGATTTTGGCGCCTTCTTTGGCGAATTCGCCTTCGAGGCGTTCGATCGTTTCTTTGACGGTTTCGTCGCCGCCTTTGACGTTGAGGATGAGGAGTGCTTCGTAACGGTTCATGATCTTGATTTGGCTTTAAGCTTTTAGTTGAATTGATTCATGGCGGCTTGCAAGCCGCGATTTTGGGCAATTTGGATGGCGTCCGCAGCCCGGTCGAGGGCGGCTTCCAGTTCGGGGAGTTCCTCCGCGCTGAATTGCCCCAGAACATGGCCTACCATGTTGGCGTTGGCCTCGCCGATGCCAAGGCGCAGTCGGGGCACTTTGCTGGTGCCGAGCTGGTCGAGGATGGATTGCATCCCGTTGTGCCCGCCGGCAGAGCCGTCGGGCCGGAACCGCAGCTTGCCCAGGGGCAGAGCCAGGTCGTCATAGACGACCAGGGTTTCGGCCGGGGGCACTTTGTAGAAGCTCGCCACGGAGTGTGCGGGGATGCCGCTGAGGTTCATGAAGCTCAGCGGCTTGCAGTACACGACACCGCCGCGGTCGGCGATCTGCGCCTTCCATTGTCTCTCCGTACGCCAGGTGGCGCCGGAGCGGGCGGCCAGTTTGTCGAGCACCATAAACCCCACGTTGTGCCGCGTCTGCTCGTATTCGCGCCCCGGGTTTCCCAACCCGACGATGAGGCGAAAACTTTGCGGCGCGGCGCTCAATTACTTCTTCTCTTCGGCGGCGGGCTTCTTCTCCTTGATGACTTCCGGAGCCGCAGGGGCTTCGGCTGCCGGAGCTTCGGCTGCCACGTTCGGTTCGGCGACGAGGAAGACGGTCACGTCGGAGTCCACTGCGGTGACGCCAGCGGGGAGCGGGAGGTCTTTGACGTGGAGGGAGTCGCCGACTTTCAGCGCGGTCACCCAGGTCATGTGGTTCACGCCCACGGTGCGTGCCTCGATCTGTTCGCGGGCCACGCCGAACCGGTGCGCCAGGCGAAGCCGCAGCCATTCGATCTCGTGGCAATAGCCCACGGTGCGGTCATGCCGCACCCGCATGGCCCGCGTCAGCGTGCCCAATCCGCAGCGGGAGCTCAAGGTCGGCATGGTCGCCGAAGTCTCCATCACCGGCTCGCGGCGCCTGGACATGCTCACAGTGCCGGCCGAAGCCATCGTGCGGGATCCCCAGGGCGCCCCCCTGGTGTTCCAGTACTTCCCCGACCAGCAGCGGGTCTACAGCAAGCGGGTGGATGTGGGCGCCCTGTACGGACGCGACCTCCAGGTCCGGAGCGGACTGCAGGGCCAGGAATCGATCGTCGTGGCAGGCCAGAACATCCTGCGCAACGGCATGGGCGCCGAACTGACCCAGGAGAGGAAATAGCCATGAATCGACTCATCAAAGCCTGTCTGCGTTATCCGACGCTGACGTCCATCCTCGCCATCATGGCGGTGCTGGTGGGCTTGAACGCCCTCATGCACATGCCCCGCACCGAGGACCCTTCCATCACCATCCGCACCGGCATCGTCGCCGCGAGCTACCCCGGGGCCACCTCCGAACAGGTGGAGAAGCAGGTCACCAGGACCCTGGAATCCCACATCTTCAAGTTCCCGGAGGTGCGCAAGGAGAAGACCTATTCCACCAGCCGCCCGGGACTGGTG
>Ga0118677_10003601_pt1 | contig 29087 bp, 15 predicted proteins | sample AliMusrvi5mmetaG_FD_86154 | JGI IMG/M metagenome (GOLD analysis project Ga0118677, IMG submission 86154) | reverse complement strand
GTGGTGGAATTCGATTGGTCCGGGCTCAAGCCCACAAAGCGCATGCCGCATAATGGCGGCTGGCTTTGCCCGGCTGAAGGGTTGGGAATCGACCAGCCGGTGACCACTCCCGGATCTATCGAAGAGCCCCAGTGGTGGCCGCCAAACACCGTTGAGGATCCTGCCAAGGAAATGCTCTTCCGGCTGGCAGCGTTCTCAGGAAATGGGGTTCGGGAAGCCGTTCCTGCGATCAGCTTCTGGGAGGAGGTCGCCGGCGGGCGGGAGCTCGGCGTTTTTGTGCCCGACGCCAAGCGCTGGAATGATCGGCAATATATGGTTTGGCAGCCGACGACGCTTCTCCATGTGCGCTTCCGCTATGCCGACGGACATCTGGTTTGGTCGTATCCTCTGGTCGATGGGACGCGGGAGACCGGGATCACCTTGCACCCGACTCAACTTGGCGAGCAGGCGATTGAGGCGTTCCGGCGCTCCTTCGCGCAGGCCGAGAGCGGTAAAAAGGGCGGGCTTGTGGGATTCGGCGGCAGGCAGATCAGCGACACGATGCCGATGCGCTATGCCCTCTGGCTTCGCTCTTGGTATGGCGCGCTGAGCCTGGACAAGGTGAAAAACTGGGTACTGACCCGTTCCGAAGGGGAGTCGCCCGCCACCGTGCCGACAGTTGACGCCCTCCCGGAGACCCGGCCCAAAGTCGAGTCCGCCGCAGAGCTGAAAGACTGGGCCTACCATTCCACCCTGATGAACTATCCCCTGGGAATCAATGTCGGCATCGATGCCATCGAACATCGGCTCATCCGGCCCATGACCCGGAAATACCTGCAATATTACTCTCAGTTTACGCCTGAGGATCGCCGCGGTGTCGATGCTCTGCTGCTTGTCTCGGCCTACCTCAACAGCGATGAGGACTTTGCGCCGAGCCGGATCTGTCTCTCCGGTACGCCGAATATGTCTGCCGATGGGTTCTGTGTTCCCGCCGAGCTTGCGGTCCTCTTTCCCAAGCACCCGCTCTTCAACGAGTGGGCTGACCAGTTCGAGAAGCGCCTTCAGCTCATGGGTTGCTATTACACAAGGCCTGATGTCCCGGCCTATGGCTCGCTCGGCGGGCGCTGGTGCGAAAGCCTGAGCATCTACAATTGGGCCTATTTCCATCCCACCGAGCCGGCTCAGACATCCCTGCTTCTGGCTGATGGAAAAAATCGGTTTGCCAACGCCTGGATGGCGCAGCGGGCTCGCTGGCTCTCGGACGAGCTGAGCGCGCCGATCTACAATCCCAATCCGATGTGGCGCCAAGCATCGGATTCACCAAAAGGGGCTCCACCTCCAAGCCCTTGGAAACCGGGAATGGCCCTGACCTCGCAGAATGGGTTCGAACGCCAGTATCCCGCCCATGGTGCCCATGGCTCAGGAACGGGCATTCCTGTTCCTGACCACGTGCCCATCCTGGCACAAACCCTCCGCCGTTACGATCCGCTGGCCGCAGAGCACCTCTTCTGGGCGACCGCCCAAAGACCATCGGGCGGTTATGATCGCAAAGGGGAATACTGGGAGCAGCTTGCGCTCAAGGGAACCGATAAGAACAATGGAACCAACCCTCATTTGCAGAGCTCAAAATATACCGGCCACGGAATCATCCTCCGAGCGGGCGTCGATACTCCGGAGGAGCTTTCCATTCATCTTGATCAGATCGACCAAGGGCCCAATTACCGGTGGGGAAACAACGGAGAGGGGTCCTCGGGCGTGCTCTACTTCTTCGCTGGCGGACAGCCATGGTCCGGCCACGAACGGGAAAATACAGGAGACCACACGCGAGATGCCACCTCCGGCTCGACTACCTTCGGCGTCGTTAAGGACGGGGAATTTCGCTCGATTGGTGCTAATGTTTTGGAGTACCCGCTCTACGATCTCGGGTGCGCACAATTCGGAGAGATCACCGCGCGCAAAGATCTCCAGCCTTATTCCTGGCCCGTCTACAGGAGCCGGAGCGTGATGCTCGTCGGGAGCGATTACTTCATTCTCTGCGATGACGCGATTGGGGACAGCCGTTTCTCGTGGTTCACGATGAAGGATCTTCCTTATCCTAAGCTGGTCTTCCTGAGCCCGCTGGCCATACGGGCCGACCATTGGAGCGAGGTGACAACACAGATCTCCAAGGGCGTCCTGCGTGACCAGGAAAGACAGGAGGCCCCCAACGTGGTGCTCGTTACGCACAAGAAAAACGAGGTCGAGATGGAGAAGATGACATCGAAGCCGATCCCTTATCTGGAGAAGGCCGATATCAAACAATATGCTTGGCACTTACCCAAGGGGGAAAAGCCGGTCGCCGGGGTCTACTGGGTTAAGACGCCGACCTCCCATGATGTCGTCTTCCGCAATATCGCGCCGATCTCTTTCAGCAGCCCCGATGCAACCTTCTCCGGTACGGCTGGCGTCGTACGCAACATGGTGGACGGCTCGACGGAGCTTGCCCTCTTTGAAGGAACGGAGATCGGAGCTCACGGCGTCAAGCTTCGGATCCCGCCCGGAAGCGAGCTCGGCGTGTGCGCCACGTTCAAAGGAGCAGGCCCGATCTCTGGCCTCTTCATGGCTCCGAAAGCCACGCAGATCACCATCGAAGGGCAGCAAATCTCCGGAGCAAGCTTCTATGTTGATGGGGAAAAGAAGGAGGCGACCATCAGTTCCGGTAGCCTGGTTGCCAATCTTCCCGCAGGCCGCCACTCCTGGGAACTCACTGGCGGCCAGCCAACTCCGATGGCCCCCGTTATTGTTCGCACCGAGAATAAAAGCGGCGGAGCGGCGGCCGTCTTCCTGCCGGTGGCCGGTGCCGACCATTACCGTCTTGAGACGAGCGCTGATGGCGGCGCGACCTGGAAGACTACGGGGCAGGGGACATCGAGCCCGATCGAACTCGCGGGACTCGCCAACGGCAGCAAGATCCATGTCCGAGTGATCGCTGCAAATGCCACGAAGGAGAGCGTGCCGAGCAAGGAATATCCGGTCTATGTGAGCGAACATCCTCCCGAAGCTCCGGAAGGCCTCGATCTCATCCTCTCCAAAGACCGGATCGATCTCAGTTGGGGCGAGATTCTCGGGGCGAGCGAATACCGCCTTTACCGCCGTCCGCTGGGAGCAACCGACTGGACGAAGATCTTCTCCGGGCCTTCCTGTTCCTTTGCCGACACGAAGGCCAAGGGTGCCCAGCCTCCGGTCGAGATGCCGGGTCGCTCGGACAACGCACTCAACAACGATCGCGGAATCGTCTACGAGTATGCGGTCACCGCCGTCAACGGCAATGGAGAGGGAAAGAAGGGCACCGTGGAGAATTCCGATCCGACCGGCTGGCGCAATTGGTGGCCCGCCGGTCAGGAACGCCGATTCAAGCGTCAGACCGCCTACTGGCTTCCTCCGTATGTGACGCCGGAGGCGGTTCCGCCCCTTCGCTATCCTCAGTAACCTCCGGAAAACAAATGGGAATTAACCACGGAGGGCAGAGATCACAGAGGGAGGAATATGGAGGATATTGAAGGCTTGATGAGGAATCACCTTTTGGGAGAGCCCTCCATTTGCCTTGTGTGGTTTGGCAACCCCCAGCCCCTCTTTTGGTTGCACTCTGTGTTCTCCGTGGTTCATTTCGGTTTTTAGGTTTATGAAGCATATTCTTCCACTTTTTGTTGTTTTGAGCTGTTTCTTGGCTTCGGCTGGTGCCGCACGGTGCAGCGGCTCAGATGGGGCTGATTTCGGCCGCTACGTGCAGCTCTACGAGAAAATTGCGGCCTCGGAGAGCGCGTCGCTGGCGAAGGCCAGAGCTGCGGAGAAGCTGTGCCTTGCGGGCGTGGCTGCCCGGCTGGCGAAAAAGACCGGACGCGTCGAGTATCGGGAGAAGGCCGTTGCGCTTTTGGAATCCGCATTGCCTAAGGTAGCAAGCAGCCCATCGGACTTTCATTCCCTTCGCGGGATCGCGCTTGCCATCCTTCCGATGAGGGAACTTGGCCTGATCAAGCCCGAGCATGAGAAGGCCCTGCGTCCCATCGCCCTGAGGGTTTGGAAGGAGTTCCTCTCGGTTCCCGAGGGCACCGCTAAAGGCGATGTCGACAACAACATCCGCCTTGCTGAGGCCCTCGCGTGCGCGGGTTTTGTCCGTTTTTTCCAAGCGGATCAGACCGTCGATGCGGCGGCCATCCGCCAACGGCTCGAAAATTATTGGAGCAAAATCAAGACCGCCGGCGATCTGGATGAAGATTCGAGCAATTATACCGGATTGGGAATTGTCCATTGTCTCGAGCTCGCCCGGATGCTCGGCCACGAAGACGATTTCCGCGCCCCGGGTTTCCGCCGCATGTTCGAGCGGCAGAGGGACATCATTTCGCCGACCGGGATGGTGCCGGAGTTTGGCGATGGATTTTTTAGTCCGCAACGTGAGGCCTTCGACTTTCTCACCATCTGCGAATATGCGGCTAAGCTTTACGATGATCCGACCTATCTGACCGTTGCGAGGCACCTCTATGATCCGGCATCGTTTGCAGCCGCGAAGCCGGATAATTGGGGGCGTGGGATCTTGCTTTTGGATCTCGACCTTTCCTCCGGTACGCCTGTTCCGCTTGCCTCTCCGTCGCTCGTCAACTACCGCGCTAACCGTGTTCGTCCGCAACCCGTGGTGGACAAGCTGATCCTGCGCACCGGCAACGAGCCCGGGGATGCCATGGTCCTCATGGATCTTTATGCCGCCGGAAGCCATTCGCACATCTTCCTCGGCCCCTCGGTTGGCTACTATGAGGCCGCAGGAGTGCCTCTCTTCCATAACCTTGGCAGACGACGCACAAGCTCCGCCATTACAGGGAACATCTTCTGGGCGCTTCCAGCCAGCCAAACGTTTCCCGGCATTTGGAAGCCGGACGAGTGGTTCACCATGACGATCCCCGCTGAGATGATGTTCCGGGATGTCAGCGGGAATCTGGGCATCGGGGATCGGATCTTTTTCCGAAACTTCAACAATCCCGGCACGCGTCGGCTTTGGCTCGATAATCTTCGACTGGTGGGCAAAGCCGGAGTGAAGCTTCTGGATGGGTTCGAGAGCGAGAAGGGCTGGGAACCAGAATTACTCAAACAATCCGGAGTCCGGGTGGAAACGTCATCCGACCATACCCAGGGAACGTCCTCACAATGCCTGAATTGGAGTGCGCTCAAGGGGAGCTGCACCCGCATGTTGGCCGATTCCAACGCCCTGACTTTTCGAAGCGAAGACTACGACAAAATTCAACTGGATCTGAAATACACAGGCATCCGCCCCTACTTTCATCTCCGCAGGCTTTGCGAGCAAATGGACGTCGGCGATCAGGCGCTGATCAATAGCGTTGGCTCCGCCAAGGTTGAACAGCGCGGGCACGATGCTTACGGAGAGGTGGTGTTCAGCCGCTATATCGCCTGCGATGCCAAGCTGACGCGCCGGATCGTGCTGACCGCCGAAGGTTGTCTGATCATCCACGACCGATGGACGGCCGGCACGTCGGAGGAGAAGTGGACAGCAGGCCAGCTCTGGCAGTTCTACGCGATCAAGGATCAGGGGACGGATTGGTTTTGCGGAGACGACGATGGGAGCTTTGCCGTGCCTAACGGGCATGGGCACAGCACCTCTGTGACGCGCAGGATGCTGGTGAAATTTGCTGCCCCGGCCGGAACATCGACATTCAAGGAGGAAGTTGTCCAGCCGTGCCTTGCGCCGAATTTCAAGAGCCGTCCGCAGGACAGGTTTTTTACAACGGGCAGCAAACGCCTGGTTACAGCAGGAGAGGAGATAACCTGCACGATGGTCGTCATCCCTCATCAGCCAGATCAGAATCCCCAAAGCCTCGCCGAAGCCGTCCGCTTCGAGGCGCACGCAGACCGCACCGATGTCGTTCTCCGACCGCCAGGTGCTTCAGCCGACGTTCGTGTGAGTTTTGGAAACAGCGGGACCTGGCAGGTTTCCCGCAGCCCCTGAGTTCAGTATCCGACATTGCCTGTCAGCACTTGACCGCAAACTTCACGCATTGACCCCAGCAGTGAGATAGTTTTTTCCTTGTTGGCATCGAACGAGAAGCCTAAAGAACGCTTCCTTATGAAAATGTCCCCCGCTTTCTTTGTCATGGTTTCCGCGATTCTCGTTGTAGCCAAAACGACTTCCGCTGCTGAAACGGCTCCGGCATCGCAGCCCCCAGCAGACCAGAAAGAGTTGGCGAAGAGCTTTGCCAAACCTCCCGCATCGGCCCGCCCATGGGTGTATTGGTTTCCGTTGAGCGGCAACCTGTCGAAGAAGGGGATCACTGCTGATTTCGAAGCGATGGCTCGCGCGGGCATCGGCGGCTTGCTTTACATGGAAGTGGATCAGGGCGCACCGAAAGGGCCTGCGGATTTTGCCGGGCCGCTCTGGCGCGAGCTGTTCACCCACGCTTGCAACGAGGCGAAGCGGCTTGGCCTGGAGATCAACATGAACAACGATGCCGGCTGGTGCGGAAGCGGCGGGCCGTGGATCACTCCGGAACTCTCGATGCAGAAAGTTGTCTGGAGCGAGACGGTTGTCGATGGCGGCAAAAAGTTCGAAGGAGATCTGCCAAAGCCTCCGACGGTGAAAGATTATTACCGCGACATCGCGGTTCTGGCGATGCCGCTTCCGGCCGCTGAAGAGGCAAAGAAGACGGTCGAGAAGGTTTCGTTGCCCCGCCCGGAACCCGACAAGCCGCAGATCGTGCCGCTTGAGTTTTCAGAGCCGTTCACTGCCCGTTCGCTCACTGTCACGGTTGGAGTTGGGAAGGGCGTGAGCGGTGCGTTGGAGGTGTCGGATGATGGCAAGACGTTCAAGACCGTCCAAGCATTCATTGGCAAGCCTCCGATGTTGAGTTTGAGCTTCGGATCGGTGACAGGACGCTATTTCCGTATCGTCTTTACAAAGCTCGACGATCCGAAGCAGAAGACGATTGAGATTTCGAAGGCAGAACTGAGCCCGCAAGTCCAAATCGCAAGCATTTTGGAAAAGGCTTCGTTTACCACGAAGATGAACCTGCCCTCTCGTGCCTCCTGGCCGGTCGTGCCTCCAGAGTTGACGATCCCGCGTGACAAGATCGTGGATCTGTCCGGCCAGATGGATGCTGCTGGAAAGTTGAGTTGGGAGGCTCCGCCCGGCAAGTGGCTTGTCCTCCGATTTGGCCACACGACGACCGGCAAGGACAACCATCCCGCTCCGGAGTCGGGGCGCGGGCTGGAGTGCGACAAGTTTAGTAAAGATGCAGCGGCTGCGATGTACAACGGGCTCATAGGCAAATTGGTCGCCGAGAACAAGGCCGTCTCGGGACAAGGCAAGGTTCTCGTTTCAACGCACATTGACAGCTGGGAAGTCGGCTCGCAGAACTGGACGCCCAAGATGCGCGAGGAATTCCAGGCCCGCCGTGGCTATGATCTCTGGAAGTTCCTGCCGGCATTCACCGGCCGCGTTGTGGACAGTCCCGAGGTGACGGAACGTTTTCTGTGGGATCTGCGCCAGACCGTATCGGATTTGATTGTCGAAAACTACGCTGGCGAGTTCCGCCGACTGGCGAACAAGGACGGAATGCGTCTTTCGATTGAGGCCTACGACGGGGTGCCCGCCGACGAGATGACCTATGGTGGCCAGGCGGATGAGCCGATGGGGGAGTTTTGGGCGTGGAATAAGTTTTCTGGGTCGCAATGGTGCGTCGGGATGGCGTCGGCGGCGCACATTTACGGAAAAAAGATTCTTGGGGCCGAGGCTTTCACCTCTGTAAGCACCGAAAAATGGCAGGGCCATCCCGGCATGATCAAGGATCTTGGTGACTGGGCATTCTGTGAGGGGATCAACCGGTTTGTGTTCCACCGCTACGCCGCGCAGCCATGGGATGTTAATATTGCGCCGGGCATGGCGATGGGCCCGTGGGGGCTGCACTATGAGCGGACACAGACCTGGTGGGAGCAATCCAAAGCCTGGCATGAATACCTGGCACGCTGCCAATATCTGCTCCAGCAAGGGCTGTTTGTCGCAGATGTGCTCTATCTCCAGCCCGAGGGGGCACCGACCCGGTTTGTCGTGCCGCCAGGCGCGGAGATCGCGCCGCACATCCGTGGCGGCTACAACTTTGACGGCTGCACGCCGGAAGTTGTGCTCACTCGGCTCTCGGTTAAAGACGGACGACTCGTGCTGCCAGATGGCATGAGCTATCGCGTGCTTGTTCTGCCTGATGTGGAAACGATGACGCCGCGTCTGCTCCGCAAAATCAAAGAGCTCTCGGACGCCGGCGCAACCATCATTGCCGGCCCGAAGCCGCCGCAGAAATCGCCGAGCTTCGCAGATATGGGCGCGGGCGATGCCGAGGTGAAAAAACTGGTCGGTGAGCTCTGGCCAAAGCTCGTCACTAACAAGACCGCTGCCGAATTCCTCGGCGAGCACGGCGTGAAACCCGACTTCAGCGCGTCTCCGATATTGCGCCACATCCACCGCACGATCGGCGATACCGAGGTCTATTTCGTTGCAAACCCGGAGCCGAAGGCTGTCGCGGCCACCGCCTCGTTCCGCGTCACCGGCAAGCAACCGGAATTCTGGTGGCCGGATACCGGCCGCAAGGAAGCAGCTCTGGCCTTTGAAGAAAAAGATGGCGTAACGACGGTTCCGCTGAGTTTGGAGCCGAGCGGCTCAGTGTTCGTGATCTTCCGTAAACCGACGAGTGGCACGGATGCCATCGTGAGCGCCACGCGCAATGGCGAGCCGGTGCTGCCGGAAAAACCACGCAGCGCGAAGATCGTGATTCAAAAAGCGCGCTACGGCGTGCTGAGCGACCCACAGCAGACGCGCGACGTGACGGCGAAAGTGCAGGCACTTGCGGATGCCGGGACAAACTCCTTTCCTGTGGCTGACATGGCCAAAGGCGATGACCCGGCGTACAAGGTTCCCAAGACGTTGAAGGTGGATTACACCGCCGACGGCAAGCCTCTCAGCGCGACCGGCCAAGATGCGGAAATCCTCGCGCTCAACACCGTAGCCGTGGATGAAACTCCCGCCCTCGACATCGCGCGTGGCGAAATTTTGCAGAGCGGCGACTACGTTTTCAAGACGACCGGCGGCAAAACACAACAACAGAATGTTAGTCTCCCGAAAGCACAGGAAATTCCCGGCCCGTGGGAAATCTCCTTCGATCCGAAGTGGGGAGGCCCGGCCAAGGCGACGTTCAACAAGCTGGAGGACTGGAGCAAGCGCCCGGAAGATGGGATCAAATATTACTCCGGCACGGCTGCATACAGGAAGACGTTCGAAGTCAAAAAGCCTGATTCCAAATCCCGCACCTACCTCGATCTCGGCAAGGTCGCAGTCATGGCCGAGGTGAAGCTCAACGGTAAAGACCTCGGGATTCTCTGGAAGCCGCCCTACCGCGTGGACGTAACCGATGCGCTGAAGGACGGCGAGAACAAGCTCGAATTGAAGGTCGTCAACCTCTGGATCAACCGGCAGATCGGCGACGAACAGTTGCCGGAAGATAAAGAGCGTAACCCGAATGGCACGCTCAAAGCCTGGCCGAAGTGGCTGGAGGAGGGCAAACCCAACTCGACAGGTCGCTTTACGTTCAGCAGCTGGAAGCTTTGGAAAAAAGACGATCCGCTCGTCGAGTCCGGCCTCATTGGGCCGGTTACGCTGATTTCCGCAAAACCGATTACGGAAACCAACCATCAATAAACTGGAATAACTAAAATGAGTATCAATAAACGAATTGGCAGATGGATGGCAGGAGTTTGGTTGTTGGGAATCCTATCCCACTCCGGCGCTTTGGCAGCGGACGCCCTGACAGCAGAGCAGAGAGAGTTGGCGAAGAGCTTTGCCAAGCCGCCGGCCTCGGCGCGCCCGTGGGTGTATTGGTTTCCGCTCAGCGGCAACCTGTCGAAGAAGGGAATCACTGCAGACTTTGAAGCGATGGCGCGCGCGGGCATCGGTGGCGTGCTCTACATGGAAGTGGACCAGGGCGCACCGAAAGGCCCGGCGGATTTTGGCGGGCCGCTCTGGCGTGAGATGTTTACGCACGCTTGCAACGAGGCGAAGCGGCTTGGGCTCGAAATCAACATGAACAACGACGCTGGCTGGTGCGGCAGCGGCGGCCCGTGGATCACCCCGGAGCTCTCGATGCAAAAAGTCGTCTGGAGCGAAACGGTTGTGGTCGGCGGAAAAAAGTTTGAAGGCGATCTGCCGAGGCCACCTGCGATGAGAGATTACTACCGAGACATTGCGGTGCTGGCGATGCCGCTTCCGGCCGCCGAAGAGGCGAAGAAGACTGTCGGGAAAGTTTCGTTGCCCCGCCCGGAGCCCGGCAAGCCGCAGATCGTGCCGATGGGATTTTCAGAGCCGTTCACCGCCCGTTCGCTCACTGTCACGGTTGCAAGTGGGAAGACTATGAGCGGAGCGTTGCAGGTGTCGGACGACGGCAAGACGTTCAAGACCGTGCAGGCATTTAGAGTCAAGCCACCGATGGTGAGTCTGAGCTTCGAACCGGTGACGGGAAGGTATTTTCGTATCGTCTTCACAAGGTGCGACGAGGAGAATCAGAAGACGATTGAGATATCGAAGGTAGAACTGAGCCCGCAGATCCAAATCGCAAACATTCTGGACAAGGCATCGTTTACCACGAAGATGAACCAGACTGCTCCTGCCGCCTGGCCGGTCGTGCCTCCAGAATTGGCGATCGAGCGCGACGAGATCGTGGATCTGTCTGCCCAGATGGATGCCTCAGGAAAGTTGACATGGGAGGCTCCGCCCGGGAAGTGGCTCGTCCTCAGATTTGGCCACACGACGACAGGCAAGGACAACCATCCCGCGCCGGAATTAGGGCGTGGGCTGGAGTGCGACAAGTTTAGTAAAGAGGCGGCGACGACCATGTACAGCGGACTCATGGGCAAATTGGTCGCCGAGAACAAAGCGGTCTCAGGCCAAGGCAAGGTTCTTGTTTCAACACACATTGATAGCTGGGAAGTCGGCGCACAGAACTGGACGCCCAAGATGCGTGAAGAATTCCAGGCGCGTCGAGGGTACGATCTCTGGAAGTTCCTGCCGGCATTCACCAGCCGCGTTGTGGACAGCCCCGAGGTGACCGAACGCTTTCTGTGGGATCTGCGACAGACCGTATCGGATTTGGTTGCTCAGAACTACGCTGGCGAGTTCCGCCGGTTGGCGAACAAGGATGGACTGCGCCTTTCCATCGAGGCCTACCACGGGGTGCCTGCCGACACGCTGACCTACGGTGGCCAGGCGGATGAACCGATGTGTGAGTTTTGGGCGTGGAAGAAGTTTAGCGGGTCGGAGTGGTGCCCCGCGATGGCGTCGGCGGCGCACATTTACGGGAAAAAGATTCTCGGGGCGGAGGCATTTACCTCACGTAATGACGAAAAATGGTTAAGCCATCCCGGCAACATCAAGGATCTCGGCGACTGGGCGTTCTGCGAGGGGATCAACCGGTTTGTGTTCCACCGATACGCCGCTCAGCCGTGGACAAACGTGTCACCGGGTATGTCGATGGGGCCGTGGGGGCTGCACTATGAACGGACGCAGACCTGGTGGGAACAGCCGAAGGCGTGGCACGAATATCTCGCGCGCTGCCAGCATTTGCTGCAGCAAGGGTTGTTTGTCGCCGATGTGCTTTACCTCCAACCTGAAGGCGCGCCGCGCCGGTTTGAAGTGCCAGCAGGCGCGGAGATCGCGCCGCATGTTCGCGGAGGTTACAACTTTGATGGCTGCTCGCCGGAAGTCGTGCTCACGCGGCTCTCGGTCAAGGACGGCCGGCTCGTACTGCCAGATGGCATGAGCTATCGCGTGCTTGTTCTGCCTGATGTGGAAACGATGACTCCCCGCCTGCTCCGCAAGATCAAAGAGCTCTCCGATGGCGGCGCAACGATCATTGCTAGCGCGAAGCCGCCGCAGAAATCGCCGAGCTTCGCGGACATGGGCGCGGGCGATGACGAGGTGAAAAAGCTGGTCGGTGAGCTCTGGCCGAAGCTCGTCACCGACAAGACCGCCGCCGAATTTCTGGGCGAGCACGGCGTGAAGCCGGATTTCACGGCGTCTCCGATATTGCGTTACATCCACCGGACGATCGGAGATGCGGAGGTCTATTTTGTTGCGAATCCGGAGCCGACAAATGTCGCGGCCACCGCCTCGTTCCGCATCACCGGCAAAGAGCCGGAATTCTGGTGGCCGGATACCGGCCGTATGGAGCCGGCAGTGGCCTTTGAGGAAAAAGAGGGAGTGACAACGATTCCGATGAATTTGGAACCGAGCGGCTCGGTGTTCGTGGTATTTCGCAAACCGACGGCCGGCGCGGATGCGATTGTGAGCGCCACGCGCAACGGCGAGACGGTACTGCCGATGAGCAAAGTCGATCCAAACGGAACGAAAGTAAGCCAGCGTGGAGCAGGCGTCCCGCCTGCTGTTTCTAAGCAGGAAGGCAGCCGAGACGGCCGCCCCACGTCCGAAAATCCGCTTAGCTTAGTGCCATCCAAAGATGACCTTAATCCCTCGCTCGACATCGCGCGTGGCGAAATTTTGCAGAGCGGTGACTACGTTTTCAAGACGGCCGGCGGCAAAACACAACAACAGAATGTTAGTCTCCCGAAAGCACAGGAAATTCCCGGCCCGTGGGAAGTCGCGTTCGATCCGAAGTGGGGAGGCCCGGCCAAGGCGACGTTCGAGAAGCTGGAGGACTGGAGCAAGCGCCCGGAAGATGGGATTAAATATTATTCGGGCACGGCCGTCTATCGGACGACGTTCCAATCCAAACAGCCCGATTCAACATCCCGCACCTACCTCGATCTCGGCAAGGTGGCGGTCATGGCCGAGGTGAAGCTCAACGGCAAAGACCTCGGGATTCTCTGGAAGCCGCCCTATCGCGTGGACGTAACCGATGAGCTGAAAAATGGCGAGAACAAGCTCGAATTGAAGGTGGTCAACCTCTGGATCAACCGTCAGATCGGCGACGAACAGTTGCCGGAAGACAGCGAGCGCAACCCGAACGGCACGCTCAAAGCCTGGCCGAAGTGGCTGGAGGAGGGCAAACCCAACTCGACCGGTCGCTTCACGTTCAGCAGTTGGAAGCTCTGGAAAAAAGACGATCCGCTCGTCGAGTCCGGCCTGATCGGGCCGGTCAAAGTGATCGGGACGATAAAGATGTCCAAACGCTCCGCTTCAGAAAATTTCTGACCATCGGCTTTCCCCGGCGGAGCGGATCCGAGTGCCGTTCGCTCAAGTGGCATGGGGCATCCCACCCATGCCACGGCAGAAAACTGGCCGGAATCCATCCGAGCAAGGGGGGCTTCCGGGCAAGTCGGAATTACCCGCCAGCAACCGTCTGCCGGACGACCGCCGCAATATAGGACTTCGCCTCACCGCGGATCATCGAGCCGAATTTCAGTGCCTTGCCGTTGGTTTCGAGACAGATCACTTCCTGGGGAACATTGTTGACCCGGACGTTTGACAGTTGAAGGCTCACCCGCGATGTCCGGTCATAAGCCTGTCGCCGCGTCCATCGGATCGGACCGACCCCCGCCGACACTTCGCAGATTTCCTGTGCAAAACGGATCCGCCAGCAGCCGAACAGCAGGAACGCGATGATCGAAAGCAACACCACCGTGCCGAACAGGAACGGCAGGCCGAAAAGGCTCATCGTCGGCTCAAAAACGCCTTTACTGAACTGTCTGCCATAAATCCCGAACATCGAAGCACCGGACCAAAAGGCCGCGAAGGGAATCAGGAACCACACGGCCGGGTTGATCTTCTTGTAAATCACAGTCCGTGCCCCCGCAAGGTCGTCTTCGATCCGCACTCCTTTCGGCGGGTTCTGCAAATCCGCGGCGGGAATGCCGGGCAGGGAAACAATTTCCGAAAAGGTCATCGTCTTCCCGCAGCTCCGGCAGAGCGCGATGTCGGTGGCCACGTTCACATCGGCCACGTTGATCGCGGCGCGGCAATATTTGCAGAAATAGGGTTCGTTCATGCTGAGGGCTGGTCGGCTTTTTCTACACGCTCCATTGGAAATTTCAAGGACTCTGCTTGTCGTTGGGAGAAATCCGGATTACATGGGCGGTCTATGCTTGAACAACCGCTCACCGGCCATGATCGCCCCGGCGATCCCTGCACGATTGTCATCTTCGGTGCCTCGGGCGATCTGACAAAACGCAAACTGCTCCCCGCGCTCTACAACCTCAAGGTTCTGCGCCTGCTCCCGAAAGATTTTGCGGTGATCGGTGTTGCGGTGAGCGAGGGGAACGACCAGTCGTATCGCGAAAAAATTGCGTCGGACATCAGGGAGTTCGCGACCCGAGAGGTCGATCCGGCGGAGTGGGAGGACTTCAGCAACCGGAGCTATTATTTGCAGGGCGACTTCAACGACCCCGCGACATTCCAGAACCTTCAAGGCAAGCTCAAGGAAGTCCGGGCGGCCTGGAAGCTTCCCGGAAACGTCCTCTTTTACCTCGCCGTCTCCCCGACATTTTTTTCCAAGGTGATCGGCCAGCTTGGCGCGGCAGAGCTAACGACGGAAGCCCCCGACGCCTGGCGGCGGGTCATCATCGAAAAACCGTTCGGACGCGATCTGGAAAGCGCGCGCCAACTCAACACGGAAATCGGCAGGCACCTCGGGGAACACCAGATCTACCGCATCGACCACTATCTCGGCAAAGAGACCGTGCAGAACATCATGGTGTTCCGGTTTGCCAATTCAATTTACGAGCCGATTTGGAACCGCCGGTATATCGACTACGTGCAGATCACGGTCGCCGAGAAACTCGGGGTCGAGTTGCGGGGCGGGTATTACGATCAATCCGGCGTCCTGCGCGACATGGTCGCCAATCACATCCTCTCGGTTCTCTCGCTCATCGCGATGGAGCCTCCCAGCTCGATCACCGGCGACAGCGTGCGCAACGAAAAAGTCAAAGTGCTCGAAGCCATCCGCCCGATGAGCCCGGAAGACGTGCTCTCAAATACCGTCCGCGGGCAATACGCCGCCGGAATCATCGATGGAAAAAATGTCCCGGCCTACCGGGCCGAGCCAAACGTGCAGCGCGATTCCAATACCGAGACATTTGTGGCAATGAAGTTTTTCGTCGAAAACTGGCGCTGGGCGGAGGTGCCGTTTTTCATCCGCTCGGGCAAGCGGCTGGCCGAGCACACCACACAGGTTGTCATCGGTTTCCGCAAGGCACCGCTCCTGCTCTTCGGCGCGGATTGCCAGGAAAATGTGAAGCCGAACCGCCTCGTGCTTCACATGCAGCCCGACGAGGGCATCACGATGGATATCCATGCGAAACGTCCCGGCCCGAATATCAACCTTGTCAACGTCCCGCTCGACTTCTCCTACAGCGATTTCGGCGAACACACGGCGGCGACCGGCTACGAGACTCTGCTCTACGATTGCACGATCGGCGAGACCACGCTCTTCCACCGCTACGACAGCGTCGATGCCTCTTGGCGGATCGTGACTCCGATCCTTGATGTCTGGCAGGCCCTGCCCGCCCGCGATTTCCCCAACTACGCTTCGGGCACCTGGGGGCCGTCCGCATCCAACCATCTGCTTGAACGCAGCGGGCACGAGTGGCACCACTATCCGCTCAGAACCCACTAAGACAAGGCCGATCCTATTTGCTCAAAACGGAGCCGAACTGATAGGTTCCCGGTTCCACTTCGTAACTCGCCGCGCCATTTTCCATGCGCAGGAATTTGACCCCCTTGACGTTGCCGACGGGATTGCCGGACTCGGTCACGCTCCGGGCATTGCTTGTCGGAATACTAATGGCGGCCGTGGTTTTCGGCGGGATCCCGACCTTCAAGGTGAACGTTTTTTTGTTTTTCTCAAAGCGAACCGCAACCGGGCCGCGCGGCGTGGGCACCCGGCCCTCGGCCCAAGCCAGATCACCCGGATGCGGGCGGATGAGGATCTTCGAATACCCCGGCTCCAGCGGCTCCACGCCCAGCACCTTGCGGGGGAGAACATTTGCGGGCGCCGCGCCCCAGGCATGGTTCCAATCCTGGTTGGACTTGTATTTGGTGTCCCAGGCTTCCAGGGCAATGGTCGTCCCGACTCTTTCGATCATATGGGTCCAGCTTCGGTTCCCATCGGCGGTCATCAGTCCCAGCGCGTAGGCGGATTCGCCGTGATCGAACAGCGCGTCCATCAGGAATTGCGCGCCATAGACGCTGCACGCCATCCCCCGGCTCTTGACAAAGGCGGTCACTTTTTCCACGCGATCCAGCGGCACCAGCCCGAACGCCAGCGGAAACATATTGGCATGCAGAGAACTGTGTTTGCTCCCCTCCCCGTCCACATACAGACCTGTCGCGGGATCCGCCAGCTTCCCGTTCAGGCTCTGGAGAGCGCGTCCGTAAGCGGTTCGGAACAGGATCGCGTCCTCCGGCTTGCCGAGCGCGTCGGACAACTCCGCCATCCGCCGCAGAGCCAGACAATGGAACGCGTTGACCACCGTATTCACGGGTTTCATTTCGCAACCATCGCGCTCCCCGCCCGGCCAATCGACGATATCGCGGATCGACTTGATGTGAATGGCGTCGCCAACCTCTTTCGGAAAAGGCGGCACAACAGTGCTGATCAGGCCGTCCGGGCGCGCCAACGCGAGAAGCGTCTTCGCCTTCAAATCTTCGTAAAACTCCCGAAGGCTGCGGGTATCGCCGGTGAAGCGATAGTCTTCCCATGCCATCAAGACCGAAAACATGATCCACTCGGTCGGCCATGTCGGATGCAGGATGAGATTCTCGTGCGTGTAGCGGGGAAGCGTGGAGTCGCCCGTACAATAATACCAGCCGAGTTGGTTGATGTAGGCATCGGCTTCATAGGGTCTCCGCTCCCGGTCGCCGTCCACGAAGACCCCGCCGAAGCTGGTCGCCTTCATCGTGTGTTTGCACATTTCCCAAATGGCATTGAGCTTCGGGTCGGAACAGGAAAATTGGCCCGCCTGCTCGTCGAAGGGATAATGTGCGGCAAGCTGCCGCACGTCACGCGCTGTCAGCCGGGATGGGGCATTCTCAATCTCGACATACCGGAACGGCATCACGGCCCCGACATCGGGCTGCATCAGCCGTGCGTCTTTTGGAGTCAATGGGACGTTGACCGTCTGGCGGCCTTCCTTCAGCGGAATGGTTGCGGTGAGGGAGCGGACAGATCCGCCCGGAGCGCGGTGAACTTTCCGGGGAGCGGAAAGGGTTTCGCCCAAGTGTACTACCAACGATTGGCCGGGCTTGTCGCTCGTGACATCCAGCTCGAGCCCCGCAAAGGCCGCCTTGCCGAAATCCACGAAGTAATGACCCGCAGCGATCTCCACGACTTCCTTTGGCGCGATCTTTTCCTGCACGACGGCAAGCCGGGTAACGGTGCCGCGTTCCCTGGAGCCTGACGTCTGAGGCTTGACAGGGTCGGCTGCAAAGGCCGCGCCCGTCAGTCCAATGAGCCCGGTCAGGATCAGGCGCGCAAACTTGAGGGAGGGTTTCATGTGAAATCAGAATCCGCCGGGGCGGGGCCGCCCGATCTGCTGGAACTCTCCGCGCATGGTAATCTTGGGGTGGACAACGATGGCCCGGAATCGGTAGGTCTTGCCAGGTTTTAGTCCGGTGATTTCGGCTTGAAAATCGCCGGGTGCTCTCAGCTTCACCAGAGGAGAGCGCGTCCACTCCTCGTTGTAGAGAACCTCGGTGAAGCTCAGGTATTCCTGATATTCGAAGCCGACCTCAACCTCGGCGGCCTTGCCCAGATCGAGAAGCTTTCCGGTCAGTTTCGCCCCGCCGTTTATTGTTGCGACTGCCCCAACCGTATCCACGACCGGTGGCTCAATGGCCGGCTGGACGTGTTCCAGCTTCAAGACCATCGGACAGGCATAGTTTCCGGCGGTGGTAAAACGCAGGCTGCGCATGGCCGAGATTTCGAGCCCTTGGTCGGTTTGTTTCCAAGTGGTGGAGGAATCGGCCTGGGGCTGGTATTCCAGGGTCTTTTCGTTTTGGCCGAGGAACGTGATGCGGGTTTTGTCGGTGGCTTTCGCCGAGCGGATGAGGATCGTGCGGCGCTGGCCGCGGGCCCAATCGGCCACGCCGGTCATCATGGCGTAGATCGTCGCGTCCTCGGGCGGCGTTTCCTTGCGGCGGGTGAACCAGATTTTTTCCTCGTTGGTGATGATCCACGGGCGGGTGTCGTGGATGCATTCGCCGTTGAAGGCGTGCCAGAGGGCGATATCGCGCAGGCGGCCTTCCTGCTCGATCGGCAGCTCGCCGTTGGGCATCGGACCGACGTTGAGCAGCAGCGCGCCGCCCTTGGCGCGGGTCTCGACCAGCAGATCGATCAGCTTCGCGCTGGATTTATAGACCTCGCCAGTCGGCTTGTAGGGCCACTGGATGCCCATGGTGATGTTCGATTCCCAGGCTCCCGGCAGTGGCCGCCCCGGGAGGTGCTGCTCCGGTGTCGTGAGCGCGCCGCGCGTGACCAGCAGGTCGGGATTGCAGTTCCAGCCCTCGTCGCGGCACGGTTCCTTTGGCGAACCGTCAATGAACAGCATGTCGATGGTGCCGTATTTCGTCATCAGCTCATGGGTCTGCGCGCGCACAAGCCCGTAGTATTTCGCCTTGGTGGCATCATCCATGGGAGGAACCGGACGGGTCACCGGCAGGTTGTTCCGGTGCAGGAAAGCGAAGTCCTCGGGAGAAAAATAGACGCCCACTCCCAGACCCGCGCCACGGGCGGCATCGGTGAACATTTTCACCACATCCTTGCCGTAGGGCGTCTTCATGATGTTGTAATCGGTGGTGGCGGTATCCCACCAGCAGAAGCCGTTGTGATGTTTGGTGGTGAACACCGCGTAGCGCATGCCGGCGAGCTTGGCGAGGGTCATCCAGTGGGCGGGATCGCAGCGCGAGGGGTTGAAGGACTTGGGCAGCTCGTTGAAATACCAGTCGAGAACCTTGTTGTCGGCATCGCAGATGACATGGCTGATGTCGCCGCCGAGCTGGCTGTCGACACTCCAGTGAATGAACATGCCGAAGCCGGCGTCCTGGAGCCATTCCATGCGTTCGGGCTTGTTGCGATTGCCTCCTCCGGCCTTCTGGTCGGTTTCGACCGCATCGCCAGCTCCGGCGGCCCGGAGAGCATTCGGACAGAGAACAAGTGCGGTGGCGAGAAAAGCTGCAAAAACAGTTCTTCGGAGTTGGGACGGATGGCGATATCGAGGTGTTGGGGTCATATAAAAGAGAGAGGAAAAAAGAATCGGGAACATGGCCGCCGGATGCGTCACCGCAGATCGGGACTGGCTGCCGGCATGCTACTCCTCGCCAAAGCGCGTCTCGACGAGATTTTTTATCTCCGCGACCGCCTTGTCGGCATCCTGCCCCTCGGCGATAATTTGCAGTCTTGATCCCTTCCCGGCCGCCAGCATCATCAGCCCCATGATGCTTTTTCCGTTGACGCGTTCGCCATCCTTTTCGACCCAGACCTCGGCCCGATACCGGCTGGAAATTTTGACAAACATGGCGGCCGGCCGTGCGTGCAGACCGTTGCGATTGTCGATAACGACCTCGTCCTCGCAACGATGGATCGCTTCGGGTATTTTTTTCTTTGAAAGAATTCCCATCATCGGCTCCGGCGTTCGCTGATCATATGTAAAAGTTTTTGATTGAATTCCACCGCGCTGTTTTCGCCCATGTCCTTCAGTTTCTGGTCGAGAGCGGCGACTTCCACCAGCCGCCCCAGATCGCGTCCACTGCGAACCGGAAGCGTGACATGCGGCACCTTGATTCCAAGGATCTCGTAGGTTTCGCGGTCGAGCCCGATCCTATCCACATTTTCGACTTCATGCCAATCTTTGAGTGTGACAACAAAATCGAGCCGTTTCTCGCGACGAACCGCCCCGACGCCGAAAATCGACGCGATATTGATGATGCCGATCCCCCGGACTTCCATGTGATAGCGCGAGAGTGGGTCGGACATGCCGAGAAGTTCCCGACCCTCGAGCGAACGGAATCGTGTGATGTCATCGCTGACGATGCTGTAGCCGCGCTCAATGAGACCGAGCACACACTCGCTCTTGCCGATGCCGCTGGCACCGCGGATGAGCGTGCCCATGCCGAGGACATCGACCATGCTGCCGTGCTCGGAGGTCGATGGCGCAAAGTCGAGCTCGAGCGAGATGGTTGCGGCGTTGATGAACTTCATCGTGATCATGCTCGTGCGAAAAACCGGCGTTTCGAATTCCGCCGCGGCGTCGAGAATGGTGCTGTGAACCGGCGTGTTCCGGGCCACGATGAGGCAGGGCATGTTGCGCGAGAAGAGCCCGTGCAGGCGCTCCCGCAACATCGGAGCGCTCAGGCTTTTGAGATAGCTCAACTCCGCGGCCCCCAGAACCTGAATCCGCTTGACGGCGAAGTAGGAAAAGAACCCGCTGAGAGCCAGTCCGGGCCGGTTGATGGTGGGTTCGCGGATGAGGCGGTTGAGCCCGCGGGACGAGCCCTCCAGGCGCAGGCCCAGCTTCTCGGCATGGTTGGCGTAGAAGTGCCCGACGGTGATGTGCGGGACGTTGGTGGCTTTTTTCGAGGGCATGGCGGGAGGAAGCGGGGGATAATTTGGACGGGAGAAATCTACATCGTGAACGACTCGCCGAGGTAGAGCTTGCGGCTGATCGGATCCTGGAGGAGGAAGTCCTTGTTGCCCTGGCTCTCGACGCGCCCCTCGAAAATGAGATAGGCCCGGTCAACGATGTTGAGCGTCTCGCGCACGTTGTGATCGGTGATCAAAATGGCGAGCCCCTGGTCGCGGAGATCCTGGACAATTTGTTGCACGTCGTGAACGGCGATGGGATCAACCCCGCTGAAGGGTTCGTCCAGCATGAGCAGCGAGGGATTGGTCACCAGCGAGCGCGCGATGGTCAGCCGGCGCTTTTCCCCTCCGGAGAGCGTCAGGGCCTGGTTTTTTGAAAGATGCTCGATGCCGAAGCGCGTGAGCAGTTCCTCGCACCGGCTCTTCCGGTCGGCCTTCGAGGCTTTCGTTGTTTCCAGAATGGCGAGGATATTCTCCTCGACGGTGAGCTTGCGGAAAATCGATTCCTCCTGGGGGAGGTAGCCCATGCCGTGTCGGGCGCGGCGATACATCGCCATGTCCGTCACGTCGGCGTCCTCGAAAAAGACCCGGCCACCGTTCGGGCGGATAAGCCCGACGATCATGTAAAATGTGGTGGTCTTTCCGGCACCGTTCGGGCCGAGCAGCCCGACGATTTCCCCGCGTTTCACATTGATGTCAACGCCGTTGACGACCGAGCGTCCGCCATAGATTTTGACAAGGCCGTCGGTGCGCAGGAGAGGGGTGGCGTCTTTGTCCTCTTTGTCGTATGCTGCGGGAGTGGGGCCGTTCATTGTGGGGAGGAGCCCGTTGTTGAGCCGGTGTCGGTGATCATCGTCTTGCTTCCGCCCTTCGTCCTCGATGTTCCGTTGCGGTTAAGAATCATGACGGTACTCTCCTCCGTGGCAACCTGGTTGTTGATGCCCTGCTGGATCGAGCACCAGATGCGCAGGGTCACTTCGCCCGAGGCGGGGACGTAGGTTGCCGCGCCGGCGTGGCCGATCGCTTTGTTTGCCTGGCCCTTGCTGTCGGTATTTTCTTGGATAATGATCACATGCCCGGTGGCCTCGGCGATCTCCATGCCCTTGCGGTTTTTGCTGAGAGTCACTTTGAGCCTGTCACAGGTGAGGGTGAATTGCGGGTCATGCACGACAACATCCCCGGTGAACTCCGCGATGCTGCTCTTGTTGTCAAACGTCGCCTCCTTGGATGCGGTGATTTCGGTTTTGGCATCTTTCGGACGGTCTTTGCCGAGCCCGCCAAAACCGGGCATCATCCCCGGTTTCGCTTCCTGTTTTTCCCCGGAGTTGATCGAAGGGGATTCCTGGGCGGGAACAGACTGCGCCAGGAAAGCGGCGAAGAAAGTGAAAAGTATTGTGGTGGATCTCATGGGGTTATTACAATTTGTCTGCGGTAAGGATTGTCATTTTGATGTGGCCGCGAACCGTGCCCTGCCGGGTCTTCATGTTGAATTCGAGCGCATCTCCGTTGATTTCAAAATCTTCCCGGCGAATCAACGCATGCGTCTCCCCCACAAGAATGCGGGTGTCGAGGTTAAAAATCGAGCGGGGCAGTTCAATGTAAATTTTTTTTCCGTCCTCGTCGAAGGCGTCGATTTTCAAGTTTGTCATCTCGATATGCTGGTCGTCGAGTTTGTTGGCGATCTCGGCTTCCAGCACCATGACAAGCCGGCCGTTTTGGTCGCGGTGCGGGACTTTGATTCCATGGACGGGCATTCCCTTCGGAACAGGAAAGGCGAATTGATCCGTCTCTTTCTTGTCCTTCTTGTCCGCAGCGGAGGGAGTGGCGGTCGGAGAAGGAGTGGAGGCCGCTGGCACAGCATCGGGAGCCGCGCACAGCGGTGCCCCGAACGCAAAAAGCAGGATCGCAAAGAGAAAATTATGACACCGCATTGCGAATTTTCCTGAGTTGGGCGATGAGACGCGGGAGCTCCCGGAGGGGAATCTGGTTGGGACCGTCGGAAAGGGCTTTGGCGGGATTCTCATGGGTTTCGATAAAAACTCCGTCGCAGCCGGCGGCGACGGCCGCACGGGCCAGCACGGGAGCGAGGGCGCTGTCACCGCCGGTCGTCTCGCCGGCACCGCCCGGACGCTGCACGGAATGGGTGGCGTCGAAGACGACATGAACGTTCAATTCCTGCATCCAGCGGATGGCACGCATGTCCGCGACCAGGTTGTTGTATCCGAAAGTCGTGCCCCGCTCGGTGAAAAAAAACCGTCGGCACCCGGACTTCTGGAGCTTTGCGGCGACATTTTTCATATCCCAAGGAGCGAGAAACTGGCCTTTTTTGACATTGACCACCCGGCCGGTCGCTCCCGCCGCCAGGATGAGATCGGTTTGGCGGCAGAGAAATGCGGGGATCTGCAGCACATCAACATACCCGCCGGCGATCACCGCCTCTTCGGGAGAATGCACATCGGTCGTCACGGGAACCCCGAGATCCGCGCCGATCCCGGCCAGGAGTTCGCAGCCGTCCCGCACCGGAATCCCGCGGAACGATTTCGGCGAGGTGCGGTTGGCCTTGTCGTAGGAGGCTTTGAAAACAAACGAAGCACCCTCTCCGTCGCAGATCGCCTTCAATTTGCGCGCCATCCGCTTGGTGAATGCGGCGGATTCGATCACGCACGGCCCCAGAATGAACAGCAGTTCTTTGCCACCCAAAACATGGGGGCCGATCGGCATGAGAGTTCTTCGGAGCATCGGCGTGAGATTACGCAACCGGAGAAATTGCGCAACGATTTTACCACGGGAAGCACCGGGGTGCGCCTGAGGAAAAACACGCTTCCGGGAACCGCCGGCCGTCAACCCAGGCTCCTTCGGTGACATCCAAGCCATGTCAGAAAAAGGCCGATGACCACGTGGGAACAAAGCACCCACACGCAGAGCGAAGCGGGCGACAGGGCGGTCTGAACGACCATCTGGACGATGTCGTAATAGCGCTCGCCTTTCAGCGTTTGCAGAACGCCCGACCAGCTCCAGTAAGCGGCGATAAACGGACGCACGACCAAGCCAACGCCCTCCGGCAACGCAAGCACGGCCCCGGAAAGCGGCAGTTGGAATCCCACCAGATAAATCGAAACCAGCGAAGCCTGCTCGGCCGAACCCAGAAAGCTCGAAACCGCGAGGCAGACGGAGGTCATCGCCGCGTTGACAAGCGTCAGAAAGAGCAACTGGGGGCCGAGATCGCCGGGAAATCCGCAGACAAAATGCACGAATAATCCCATCCAGAGCGATTGCGCCAGAACCAGAAACGACAGGAAAACCGCCTTGCCGGCCACGTAGCTGAGCGGGTTCATGCCCGACAATTTTTCCTTCTCGAAGATGAGCCGTTCCGAGGCGATTTCGCGTCCGGAATTGTTCGCTCCCATGAGCGTGAGGAGGACGACCTGGAACATCACAATGCCGGAGACCAGACTCCCCACCTTGCTGGATTGCACGAGAAAGTCCCCGGCCTCTTTGAGTTGTTTGACCATGTCGAGATCCAGACCCATGCTCAGGTTCTTCACGGCGGGCAGCCCGTTCCATGCGAAGATCGCCACCAAAACCGGGAACCCGAAAATCAGGCCGAGCTGCAGGGCCATCTGCGCCCTTGTGCGCGAAAAAATCCGGATGCGGCGTTCGAGGATTGTGAAAAACTGGCTCATCGCTCCGGGCAGTTCCGCCCCCTCGGGCTCCTGTTCCGGGCGCGGCTTGGAGGCAGGCGGGAGATCCGGCGGCGTTTCGAGTTCCTTCCCAATGCTGTCAAAACGAATCTCCGTGAGATCCTTCGCCTTCTGTTGATCCTGCCCGCCAAACGCCCTCATAAACTCATGGCGGTGCTTTTTCCAGGATTGCGCCCACTCCCGGGGGGTGCGGACTTCCAGTTGAGCATATAAATCCTGCGCGTCCGCCGAGCGGAAATAATGGGTGAGATATTGGGGCGGTCCCTGGTAGGCGACGATTCCCTGATAAAGAACCATCACGGAATCATAGAGATCCAAATGGCGCAGACTGTGAGTCACCGAGAGCACGACGCGTCCTTCCGTGCGCGAAAGACCATGAAGGAGGCGGACGATTTCGTCCTCGGATTGCGGATCCAGTCCGCTCGTCACCTCATCGCAAAGCAGGATCGCCGGCTTGCTCACCAGTTCGATCGCCAGCGCGAGCCGGCGGCGCTGCCCGCCGGAGAGAACGCTCACCAAGCGGTCGTGAAATTCTCCCATCCCGACTTCCTCCAGCACGGCGGTCACGGCCTCTTCGCGATGCGCGGAGTCGTTCACTCGCAGGCGCATCGAGTAGGAAACACATTCGCGCACGGTGAGTTCCTCGTGGACGATGCTGAACTGCGGAACGTAGCCGATCTCGGAGGGGGAAAAGTCCTCCTTCGCGACATTCCGGCCATTCCAGAAGATCGTTCCCTCCTCTTCTCCGTGGGCGATGCCGGTGATGACTTTGAGCAACGTGCTCTTCCCGCAGCCGGAGGGTCCGATGATTGCGCCGAAGTGGGGCGTTGGAAAACGGGCGGTCACGTCGGCAAGCAGCGGATGGATATCCTCCCCCTTGCCGATAAACAGCGTGACGTCCTGAAGTTCTAACACGGCGGGCACATTGAGGGAGAACCGGGGAGCTTGACAACGCAAAAAAGCGGAGAGCTGCGGTCGCGGGGGAATCTCAAAGAGCGGAGTTCGCGTCAGCCGAACCCAGCCGTCGCGCCCAATACTGCTGTCTTGAGAATTCTCATCCGCAGATTAACGCGGATTCACGCAGATTATTATTTCTGGATATTTTAATTTCCATTCAAACTCACGCGCGCTGCCGCTTCGAGCCGCACAGGCCCGAGCAATCCCGATTCCTGGAGCGCGTCGGTTTTGCCGTAGAGCTTCCAGGTCGTGAACGCAATCCGCCCGCTCGTCCGGGGCTTGTTTTCGGTCAGCCAGTCGGGCCACTTCGCCAGCGGTCCCGGTTTTCCATTTTTCGTTTTCCCCCACTCCACGTCTTCGGGCAATTGCTCATCGCCGATAAGCCGGTTGACCCAGAGGTTGGTCACCTTCACTTCCAGCGTGTTTTCTCCCGCATGAACCGCGCTGGTGACATCCACCGAGTAGGGAGGTTTCCAGAGGATGCCGAGATCGCGTCCGTTCAGCTTCACTTCGGCAATGACGCCAACCCGTCCCAAGTCCAGAGAGAGGCACCGCTCTTTGCCAATCATCTCCTGCGGTACGCGGAACGTCTTGCGATAGTCGGCGGTGCCGGAAAAGTATTTCACTCCCGGATCGGTGTGCACGCTCCATGAACTCAGCGTGTCCAGCGTGATCTTCTCGGGCGCTCCCAGATTCGGCGGGAACCGCACATCCCATGGCCCGGTAATGTCCAGCGGCGGCGGCAGGTTCTTCACCAAAACCTCGCGGCGGGAGCCGTCACCGCCGTTCAAAACATAGTTTCCGGGCTGCCAAAAATGTGCGACCGGCTTCCCGTCGTCTGCACGAAGATCCACCGGGCTCGCTCCCGTACCGATCGTCGCCGCAGCCGAGCGCACCGGCGAGCCATCCCGCTCAACCGAAACGATCTGCCCGGTGGCCTTCGGAGCTCCCGCACGAAACACAACAAATACCGACTCCGCCCCCGGCAGGCGCAGAGACACCCGCGTCACTCCGTCCGCCTCGCTGGACATCATAGCCGGCTCGGTCTTCCCGGTCCGGGGCCACCAGAGCTCCGGCTGGCGGCCCGTGACCCGAAACGCGCAGGACACTTCCGCGAGCTGGTCAGTTTTGTTCGCGACAAAGTAGAGGTCGGTTCCGTCCTCCATCCGCCGGTGGATATACCGCACCGGCACCGGCAATTTCTGGCCGGCATCGAAGTCCGGCACCACGCCGAGCCCCGCCAGCACTTGAGCGGGAGCCTTCCCCCAGACAACGCGGCCCTTACCCACGGAGCGCTCGCCAGCGGCAGAAACAGGTTCGTTTCCCCAGAGCCGGTCCGCGAGCTTCTTCACTTCCGCATCGCATCCGGGATAGCCGACCAGACTCGGAGAGCGCACGGGGCGCGTCCCGATGAGCGTCGCTCCGCCTTCGACCAGCTCAACGATCTTGCCCAGCAACTGCGGAGTCATCATCCCGGCTCCCGGCATTGGCGATCCGGGTTCCGGCAAGACCAGCGCACGGTAGCTCATCCCGTCCGGCAGCACCAGTCGCCCGTCTTTCACCGTCATCCGCGTGAGCACCACCTCCGGCGTACATCCGTCATAGTTGTAGCCGGGGCGGTCAGGCATCTCGGCGGTGGCCGATGTGACCGGGGGCTGGAAGCGCATCGGCGCGCCCTCCGGCTGCAAGTAACACAGATCGGCGACAAACAGCCCTTGCCTCAGCATGAACTGGCAGCGCGTGAGGTATTCGTGCCAAGCCTTGGTCTGCTCCCACCAAGTTTGCGTGCGCTCATAATGCAGGCCCCACGGCCCCATGCCCATACCCGGCTTGATGTTCGCCCATGGCTGCATGGTGAAGGTGTGAAAAAGAAACCGGTTGATCCCCTCGCAAAACGCCCAGTCCCCCAGTACCTTGAGGGTCGCCGGATGGTCGCCCCAGCGCGACATGGAGGTGAACGCTTCGGCCCCCACAATGCGTTTGCCGTAGGTATGCGCCGCAGAGGCCATGTTCGCACACCAGACATAGGACCGGTAGTTGCGGGGATCTTTCCCGTTCCAGAACTCGCCCTGCGGCTCGTCGGCGCGGCCGGCGTACGCCATGTTGTCGCAGAAATCCCAGTCATACGCTTCGATGGACAAACGCAGCCCGCGGGCGTTCGCCAACGTCCGCAGATGCCCGGCGTAGTTGTCCTGAAGCAGCTCCGTGAGCGTCAGGCGCAAATCCCAGAGGAATCGCTCAGACGTCTCGAGGCTGTTCACGACGCGCCCGGTCATCACGGGCAAAAAGGGCGTCATGTCATAACCCCGCCGTTTTTTAAATTCCTCGCGCATCCGCGGGGTCCAGTTTTGCGCGCCCGACTCCCAGCTATCGATGTGCGTCGAGACCAGCGTCTTCCCGGCGAGCGGACCGGCATCGGCAATCAGCTTCTCCATCAAGCCCGCAAAATGGACATCCATCGCCTCAGCGCTCAAGCGGTCAACTTCCAGTCCCGTACCCGATACTGGCGCGGGGTGGTTGGTCTTCCCGGTCGTGGTGTAGCCAAAACGAAACACGATCCACTTCCCTTCCGGCACGTCCCAGGTCAACTTCCCATCCTGAAACTTCGCCCCCAAGTCCACGACCCGACTCGACGGCACGGCTTGCTCGGCAGGAATGGCCGGCAGCTCCGCAGTGATGCGCGGAAATTCGGCCAATACCGTTTGGGTCTTGAACCCCGCCTTCCAATTGACATCCGCGATGCGGAATTTGCCGTCTCCCGTCACCGGGATCGCCATCACTCCGATCTCCCGGTAATAATCCTGAACCGCCGCCGGCTTCGCCAAAGCCAGCTCAATATGTTGCGGCCCCTGCACAGGCGCTTCTGTCCAGACCATCCTCTGCATCGAGAGTTCCGGCGTGATCCACGGTCCGGCGCTCCCGCACCAGCCGGCATCGTTGGCCATGTTGATTTGCATCCCCAGACGCGCCGCCTCGGAGCAAACAAACTTGAACAAAGCCCGCCACTCGGGGCTGCCGAACTTCACCGGCCCGCCCGGCGTTTGGTGATCCACCTCCATGAGCATCACTCCGCCGATACCCACACGCTTCATCGCCTCAAGGTCAGCAGTGACTCCTTCGCGCGTCATCGTGCCGTTGATCCAGTACCAGTAAACCCACGGACGGGCCTCAGCGGGCGGTTTGGCAAAGTTATTAGCCAGTTCTTCTTGAGGTGCGGTCAATCCCCCACTGTGGTGTGCCTGAGCCGATGGGGGAGATGTCGGCGCGGCCGTCTTAGCGGGAGAAGTTGTTTGGGATGCGACGAGAACGGCAGAAACGATTGGAAAAAATATGTGGGACATTCTCATAGGGAATTGTAATCCGGGCTATTTGGAACCGACTTGCAAGGCCTGATACCTCATGAGTTTGAGCTGATCCGGCTTGGCGCCTTTGACGTCAAACACGACCAAGGTATTAGCACCATTTTCCAGCCAGCATTCGGGCATATAGAGGGGAACTTTTTGCGGGCACTCGCCGAGATTGTGGCCGTTGAGCCAGACGTGTCCGGCTTTGAGCCCACCCGTGGTCAATCCGATCGTCTCCCAACTCTTGGCATGGTACTCGAAGGTCGTCTTCCAAAGCGTGGGGAGTCCGGGCTGTGGAGCTCCTTCTTTTTCCCACGGCTTCTTGATGAAATCCTCCCAGGATATCTTGTCGCAGAGATCGGACTTCTCCCAGAAGCGTTTGCACCAGGCAAGTTCGTCGCGGCCTTCGGAATATTCCTGGCCCCAGCCGAGTTTTTCAGCCAGTTTTGCAAATATCCAATAGTCGGATTGGGAATCCCAAAGCGGCTCAATAGCCT
>Ga0118677_10003600_pt1 | contig 29095 bp, 19 predicted proteins | sample AliMusrvi5mmetaG_FD_86154 | JGI IMG/M metagenome (GOLD analysis project Ga0118677, IMG submission 86154) | reverse complement strand
GTGAAGTTGTTTCTGACGGTCACCTGCCAGACACCAGTTGAAGCGTTAAAACTATTGCAGGTTCCATCCTTGGCCAACCTCTGGTACCATGATGTGGCGGTCAGGTTTGCAGGCGGATCGTACGATGAAAGGGTAGCGCCCGTTATATCCGCGAAGCCCGACCCTGGGCCGGTTGTGCTGATTTGCCACTGGTAGGCGATGTTTCCGTCACCCCCTGAGGCGCCAGTGGCATTTCCAATGACCACCGGATTGCCATCATAACAGATAGTCTCCCCGGTGGTTTGGATCGCACCCGAAGTGAAGTTACTTCTGACGGTCACCTTCCAGGTGCCGGTAGAATTGGTAAAGGTGATGTTGCAGGTACCATCACCGGCCAACCTCTGGTACCATGAGGTAGTGGTCAGGTTGGCTGGCGGATCGTAAGATGAAAGGGTGGCGCCGGGAATATTCCCGAAGCCTGATCCGACGCTGACAGTGCTGATCTGCCACTGATAGGAAATATTTCCGTCGCCTCCCGAAGCGGCAGTGGAATTGCTGATACTTACCGGATCACCGTTGTAGCAGATAGTCTCTCCGGCAGTCTGGATCGCACCTGCAGTGAAGTTATTCCTGACGGTCACCTGCCATACACCGGTGGAGGTAGTCCAGATGGTGTTGCAGGTTCCATCTTTGGCAAGCCGCTGGTACCATGAGGTGGTGGTCAGGTTAGCAGGCGGAATGTAGGATGAAAGGGTGGCTCCTGTAATATCAGCAAAGCCCGACCCTGCACCGGTGGTGCTGATCTGCCACTTGTAGGCGATGTTTCCGTCACCCCCTGAAGCAGCGGTGGCATTTCCAATGACCCCCGGATTGCCACTATAACAGATGGTCTCGCCGGTGGGTTGGATAGCGCCGGAAGTGAAGTTATTTCTGACGGTTACCTGCCATACACCGGATGAAGCGGTAAAGCTGTTGCAAGTCCCATCCTTGGCCCGCCGTTGGTACCAAGAGGTGGCCGCGAGATTGGCAGGTGGATCGTAGGAGGATAGAGTGGCGCCAGGAATATCCCCGAAGCCCGATCCGGCGCCGGTGGTGCTGATCTGCCATTGATAGGAAATGCTTCCATCACCCCCTGAAGCGGCTGTTGTATTGCCGATGCCCGCAGGATCACCATTGTAGCAGATGGTCTCCCCGGCGGTCTGGATCGCCCCGGAAGTGAAGTTGCTTCTTACGGTCACCTGCCAGGTGCCGGTGGAGTTGGTAAAGGTAGTGTTGCAGGTACCATCTTTTGCCAACCTCTGGTACCATGAGGTAGTGGTCAGGTTGGCTGGCGGATCGTAGGATGAAAGGGTGGCTCCCGTAATGTCAGTGTAGCCCGACCCCGCGCCGGTGGTGCTGATCTGCCACTTGTAGGCGATGGTTCCGTCACCCCCTGAAGCGGCTGTTGTATTGACGATGACCGATGGATCACCGTTGTAACAGATGGTCTCTCCCGTATTCTGGATCGCTCCGGAAGTGAAGTTACTTCTGACGGTCACCTGCCAGGTGCCGGTGGCGTTGGTAAAGGTAGTGTTGCAGGTGCCATCTTTAGCCAACCTCTGGTACCATGAGGTAGTGGTCAGGTTGGCTGGAGGATCGTACGATGAAAGGGTTGCTCCCGCGATATCAGAGAAGCCCGATCCGGCACCCGTGGTGCTGATCTGCCACTTGTAGGCGATGTTTCCATCTCCACCGCTTGCGACTGTTGCATTGCCAATTAATCCCGGATTACCGTTATAGCAGATGGTCTCGCCGGTAGCCTGGATAGCTCCGGCCGTGAAATTACCGCGGACGGTCACCATCCATGTACCGGTAGATAATGTGGGTGTTGTGTTGCAGGTTCCATCATTAGCATACCTCCGGTAACTGGTTGTAGCAATCAATCCTGATGGCGGCTGGTAGGTGGTGCTGGTGGCGCCATTAATGGCGCCGGAATATCCATCGGCAGAGGATCTCCACGAGTAGATGATGTTCCCGTCACCACCCGTTGCATTGGTATTTATGCCGATGATTCCGGGAGTGCCGCCATAACAGATGGTTTGTCCCGTTGAGGCGATCGTACCTGTGGTGAAGTTGTTGTACACGGTCAGTGATTTACTCGCGGTTGCCGTGCCGCAACTCCCTCCGCTGGTGGTCAGGGTCAGGGTGACGCTTGATGGAGCACCCGGTCCGGCAGTGTAGGTTGACGTTGCAGGCGTCGAACCGCCGTTGTTCGTAAAGGAACCGCCTGCGCCCCCGTCAGACCAGACAGCAGAAGTGGCGCTGCCCCCATAGGAACCTCCCAGGGCTGCTGTTGTACCGGTATAACAAACGGGGGTTAATGCGCTCCCCGCACTTGCTGTAGGGCTTTGATTTACTGTCACTACAGTCGCCTGGCTGGTGGCTGGGCAACCATTGGCATTGGTTACCGACACCGTGTAGCTGCCTGCCGATGTGGCGCTGATGGAGGAGGTTGTGGCTCCTCCCGGTGACCAAAGATAGGAGTTGTAAACATCAACCGGTGCGGTGGAAAGCACCCATGTCGGGGAATTTACCAGGGTGCCGGTATAGCTCGCGCCGACTGCATTTGCCGCTGTTGAGCCGGTTGCCTCATTGAATTTGTAATATGCGATCAACCCGGTGCTGTTGGCGGGAACGGAAGAATACATCGAGGCGGCAATCTGCCCCTGGGTCCTGGCTACATTCCAGATCCTCACCTCATCCATGGTGCCTGAAAAATTGGATAGCCCGTTCTGATTGATGTTTGAGCCGTAAAACAAGGTGGTGAGCCCGGGCCACAAAGTTCCAACCGATTGCGGAGTGCCCTCCGAAACTCCGTTGATATATAGGGAGGCAGTCCCCGAGTTTTGGGCAACAATGGCAACATGGTACCATTGACCGGCAACAACGGTGGTCGTACTGTAAATCATCCGGGAATTGTTATCCCAGGTATAATGAAGAAAATGTCCGCTCCCATCCGTGCGCATCTGGTGGGAATTACCCGTCATCCCCGCGGTGGAACCCACGATCATCGTCTGATTGATCCCGGAATTGTTGAATTTCACCCATGCTTCTATCGTATAAGCCGTAAATACAGGGCTGGATGCCGACATATAATTCGTACTGCCATCAAACTGCAAGGCGCTTCCGGCACCGGCACCTCCCAATGTTACGGAACTCCCGCTGCAGATGGTGGTGGAGCCGATGGCGGTAATGGCAGGTGCGGGAGCCGGGTTGACCGTGAATATACCAGAAACCGCGCTGGTAGCCGATCCGCAGGTGCCCGTCACTGTGCAGTAATAGTACTTTGCGCCCACAATGTTTGCCGGAGGTGTATAACTGGCATTGGTTGCGCCGCTGATCAGGCTTCCACCCGAATTGCTGGCCGTTGCATTGCTATACCACTGGTACGCTAAGGTACCGGTACCGGTTGCGGTTACGGAGATGGATGAAAAAGCAGTATTCAGGCAGGTTGTCTGAGCTGCAGTCGATTGACTGTTGATGGAAGTTGCCGGAGTTACGGTCACCTGCCAGACACCAGTTGAAGCGGTAAAACTATTGCAGGTTCCATCCCTGGCCAATCTCTGGTACCATGAGGTAGTGGTCAGGTTGGCTGGCGGATCGTACGATGTAAGGGTTGCTCCCGCGATATCAGCGAAGCCCGATCCGGCACCCGTGGTGCTGATCTGCCACTTGTAGGCGATGTTTCCATCACCACCGCTTGCAACTGTTGAATTGCCAATTATTCCCGGATCTCCGTTGTAACAGATCGTTTGGCCGGTTGTTGCTATAGCTCCTGAAGTGAAGGAATTATTGACCGTGATGGTGCTGGTGGCGGTGTTCACCGTTCCGCATCCTCCGCTGGTGATGGTACAGTAAACTGTTGTCGTTGCAGTCAGGTTGCCAGGTGCATATGTTTGCGTGGTAACTCCTGTGGATGTTCCATTTTTATACCATAAATAGGTATATGCTAAGGTACCTCCGCTGCCAGTTGCCGTGAAGGTTCCCGGCGGGGTGTTGTAACAGATCTGCGAAGCGCCGCCACTGATGGCTGCCGTTAAGTTGCCGTAAACCGTGATGCTGGTGGTTGATGTGTTAACCGGGCCGCAAGGACCGCTGGTGATGGCGCAATAGTAACCGGTCGATGCGGTGATATTGCCGGGTGCATAGGTCGAACTGGTCGCCCCGCTGATAATGCCCGATGTTGTGTACCACTGGTAAGTATTCGATCCTGTGCCGCCACTGCCGGTTGCCGTAAAGGTGCCCGGGGCAGTGCCGTAGCATATCGGCGTTATGCCGCCACTGATGCCCACGGTTAAAACCGGATACACCGTCATCGTCACCACATTCGATACAGCGGCCCCGATCCAGTTATACTTGCAGTTAACCCGGGCAAGTCGCCTATACCATGTGGTGGCGGTAAGTACACTGGGATCATAGTTTGCAGCATTGCTGGATGAGATCGCCTGAAACCCTGTTGAGTTGCTCACCGTTGATTGTTGCCATTGGTACTCAAGGGTACCCGCGTAACCCGAGGCTGAAGTCCCGGTGATGACTGCAGGATCAAAACTTCCGCAGGAAGACTGGTCTGCAGAAATGACTCCCGCGCCGGAGGGATTTGCGCAGGGGCTAATCGTATATTCATAAGCCCCCATGGCCGGGTAGTTCTGGTTCCTCGCGGTACCCGCATAATCCGTTGTAACACCGGTCCCTGATATGCCTGCAAGAGCGGTTGCCGATGGCAGGTAGTTGATCGCGTTGCTTCCTCCGGCACTGGCAAAACCCGGGTCAATGGCCGTACTGCTGGCATCCTGGCCGGAAACGACCGGCAGGCTGGTTATATTGGCACTATTGTAACGCCCAAGCACTCCCCCGGTACCGCTTGCATAATAATCGTTGTAATCATCGGTAAGACCCGAGCTGGTCCCGTAATTAAAATAGGCAGCATAATGAAGATTGGAGCCTCCTGTTGTGGAACGTGCGTTGGTAAAAATATTGTTTCTGAAATCTCTTGTGTAGCCTGAGGAATAACTGTAAAAAGCATAGGAATTGTTTGTGCCTGAGGCAACCGTTCCCCCGATATAAATGGTATTGAAATAGACGTTACCGGTGTATCCGGATAAACCGGATTCATAAAGGCCATAGACCGTGGATGGCGTGTTGCCTGCCAGGGTCACGATGTTGTTATAAACAGTATGATTATTTGCCTTGATGATCATGCCATAACAACCACCAGATGACAGATCATGGATGAAGTTTCCGTAGATGTTTGACGGCGAAGAAGAATTATTACACTCAAAATAGATTCCCACCACCGGTCCGAAGTTTGTTGTGATTGAAAGATTGGAAACCGTATTTCCGCTGATCGCCTGGGCGCCTGACGAGCTGTAATTTTCTATACCGATTACCGGAGACTGGTATCCTCCTCCGTAAGATTGATTTGTAATGGACAAGTTTATGACGGTATTGTTTGAAATAGTCTGTGCATTGGCACCGTTGCAGTAAATACCCCTGATCGTTCCATATCCATTAGGGTTGTAAGTACTATTGTTAGTCGCGTTCAACAGCTTGCTGATCGTATTTCCTGAAATTGTAACCGTTGCAGCACCTCCGGAATAAATACCATACAAATTCTGCGATGAGGTTCCTCCTGAACCATTATTGGTCATGATGCTGTTGGAGGTTCCTGCATCCGTGCTGCCAATGATGTTATTACTGATGGTCGTGTTCCCGTTCCCCGTTTTACAGATTCCGCAAAAATCCAGGTTACTGTAATAATCGCTGTTTAAAGTGGTGATGGATCCGATCGTATTGTTTTGAATGTACACATCAACGGAATTGGCGGAATAAATTCCATAAACAGTACCACCGGCTTTCCCGTTTGTTACCGTAATGGAGCCGGAGCCGGTTGCCGCGCCGATGGTGTTTCCCGACGATGTTCCGATATTGACCAGCCCGTTCAGACAATAGATCCCATACCACGACGGGGAAAAAGAATTTGTCCAGGAAATGTTGCTGATCGTGTTCCCCTGAACGCTGGTTGCGGAAGTTGATCCGACGTTCAGGTAAATTCCCGAGAACTGGCTGTCAGCCCCTGATTTCGTCCACATCCCGCTGCAGCCGGGCCCGCTTCCTCCGATGTAATTGTTCGTGATTGAAAAATTATTCCCGTTAACATTGTGGATATTAATGATGTTCGACGTATTATTCCCCGTGGTATACGTGGTTGTTTCATAAAAACTGTTTCCTGAAATGGTCCAGCCGGTACTGTTTGTTCCCAGATCGATCCCGGCCGAAGGGGTAAACCGGTTCAGAAAATCAAAGATGGAATTGTTGCTGATGGTGTTGGTGTTTGATCCCGTTGTGGAGGAAGAGTAAATGGCATAAACAGGCCTGTTTGCATCGGTAGCATTGGTGATATTGTTATGATCGATGGTGTTGCCGGTATTCCCCGTGACGCTCCCCGTGCCGAAGAGGATAATTCCCCCGGATGATGAACCCGAAGATCCTTTCACAATGCAATACTTTACGGTATTATTGGAAGCATCGTTGATAAACCGGATGGTGGAGTTTCCCGGGGTGGAAAAGGAACTGGTATTGGTAATTACCAGGTCTTGTGCCGAACCCGTGTGATTCACGCGGCCATCAATGGTAACATGACCCGCACCGTTCAGATCAATAAGCGGTGCGTTCACATTTCCGCTCATTGTTAATCCTGTTACCGTGGGGAAAATATTGACCGTGTTATAACTGGCGCTGCCCGAGCCGCTGGCATTCAGGGTGGCCGGGGTTGTTTCGTTGAAGCTCCGGTTGATTGAAATGGAAATATCTCCCTTGTGTACCCCATTGTTGATGGCTGTAAACGCCGAGGAGAGGTTGGTGTAGCTGCCGGTTGTTGTTCCTGATGTTGCCGATAGGGTAACATTGGTGTTATTTGGAGATTCCAGCGCCCCCATCAAAGGTTGAGCAGCATTTCTGGTGGCGATTGCATAATCAGTGGTTATACCGGTTCCCGTGACGGCAACAAGATTGTTGCTGGATGGCAGATAATCCATTGGCTGAGTACCCCCGGCATTGGCAAAAAGAGGATTAACAATCTTACTGTTTGCATCCAGGCTTGTAACGATGGGCAGGCTGGTTTTATCGGCATTGTTATAACGCCCAAGTACTCCTCCGGTTCCGGATGTGTAATAATCATTGTAGTCAAGGGTCAGATTTGTATTGGACCCGTAATTAAACCAGGCAGCATAATGAAGACCGGAACCTCCTGTCGTGGAACGTGCATTGGTAAAAATATTGTTCCTGAAATCCCTTGTATCCGAGTTTGTTGCGCTGTAAAACGCGTACGATTTGTTCGCGCCCGATGAAACGTTACCTCCGAGGTAGACCGTGTTGTAATAGACTTTACTGGTGTAGCTTGACGAACCGGATTCATAAAGGCCATAAACCGCGGAGGATGTGTTGCCTCCGAGGGTCACGATGTTATTATAAACAGTGTGATTATATGCCTGGATATACATGCCATACAAAGAAGCCGAATTTGACCCTGTATTTACCGACAGATCATGAATGAAGTTCCCGTAAATGTTTGTCTGTAAAGAAGAATTATTGAAGTTAAAATATATGCCTGCCACGGTTCCCTGGAAGGAGGCGTATGTATTTGAAAGATTGGAAATCACGTTCCCGTTGATCGTCTGGACGCCTGATGAGGTGTTATTTTCTATTCCGATGACCGAAGCGTCGGATGACAGCACGGAATTTGCATTTGCAATGGACAGGTTTACGACGGTATTGTTTGAAACGGTCTGTGCACCGGCAGATTGGCAGTAAATACCCCTTATCATTCCCCTAATGCTGACTGTTGGATTCGAAGTCGCATTCAGCAGCTTACTGATCGTATTTCCTGAAATTGTAACCGTTCCGGAAGTTGAAGACCAGATGCCACACAAGACCTGCGGCGAGGTGGTTGAAGTCGAATTGGTCATAATGCTGTTGGAGGTCCCTGCATCCGTACTGCCAATGATATTATTGCTGATGGTCGCATTCCCTTGGTTATTTTTATAGATTCCGTAAAAATCCACGTTTGCTGTTCCGTCGCTGTTTGAAGTGGTGATGGACCCAATCGCATTGTTTTGAATGTACTTATCACCGGAACCGTCCGATTGAATTCCATAAACCTGCCTCCCGACTGCCGCGTCTGTTACCGAAATGGAGCCGGATCCGGTTGCCGAACCGATCGTGTTACCCGACGTTGTTCCGACATTTATGAGACCAGTGCCGCAATAGATCCCCGTCCAGGTATTGTCGGCCCCGGGAATGGATGTGTTGCTCCATGATATGTTATTGATCGTGTTCCCCTGGATGTTGGTTGCTACAGATACATCATCAACAACATAAATTCCGGTGAACCTGCAATCTGACCCTGTTTTTATCAACGACCCGCTGCAGCCGGGGCCACTTCCCCCGATGTAATTATTCGCGATGGTAAAATTATTTCCGTTAAGATTCGCGATCTGAATCATTTTCGTCTGAGAATTACTTATAAATGTAATAGGATTGGTTTCATAAAAACTATTCCCTGATATGACCCAGCCGGTATTGCCACCGTCAATTTCGATCGCGGTCGAATTGTTATCGCGTTTCATAAAATCATAGAAGTAATTGTTGGTGACGGTATTGGTGTTAAATCCCGTTGCAGCACCAGAATTAGACCGGATTACATAGTTAAGTCGGCTGGCATCGGCAGCACTGGTAAGGTTGCAATGATCGATCGTGTTGCCGCTGTTTCCGCTTGTGAGTGCATCACCGAAGTAGAAAATCCGGTCGGAGCCTTTCACTGTGCAATACTGCACGGTATTGTTTGTGGCATCATTGTTAAACTCGATGGTCGACCCGCCACCGCTATAGGTAATGACCAGGTCTTTTGCTGAACCTGATTGATTGACCCGGCCATCAATCATAACATTATCTGCTCCGTAAAGATTAATGAGGGGGCCGGAGTTCCCGCTGATGCTCAAACCGGTTGATGTCGGGTAGATGTTGACAGCGGAATAGCTGGAGCTGCCCAGGCCGCTGTAATTTAAAACTGCCGACGATGTTTCGGTTGTACTTGAATTGACCATGATCGTAATAACACCCTGGTGGGTTCCGGCATTGATCGCGTCAAATGCGCCTTTCAGGGTAGTGTAGGTTCCGGTGGTGGTACCCGCTGTGGCAGATACCGTGATGGGCGATGTGGCATGGGTGGACTGAACAAACAGGAAGTATGTCAGAATCACCACAAGCGATAAAAAGTATGATTTTGTCATAATTATGAAGTTTTTTAGGTTTGTTTTGCTTTTTAAGGTTTGGTTTGTTTTTTAATCTGATTGATCGTAAGGATACCAGTAGATTTTAGCTGATGGAAGTTTGAAACTCATTGACCCCTCCCCTGGCCCTCCCCTTGAAGGAACAATTCTACCACTCTATAATCGTGAGATAGAAACCCTGGTAAAAAATGTGCCCGGTATTAAGGATTTCGGTTATGCCGACAGTACCATGGAATTTCGGTTTTATGGTTGCGGTACTGATGAGTTTATCCTTTGGGATAGTACAGTAGTTCAGATGCATAGATACACAGGCGATTCAGCAATAAATGTAACCGGAGGTCCTCAACGTCAATATAATCAAAAATATATCTATGATCCTTCACAAACGTGCAATTATAGTATTGTGCAAACAAAACCCTTTCAAACAATAAGTGTATTTCCAAATCCATCCGCCGGGATATTTAATTTAACATTCAGTCAGCAACAGGAATTGGCAGCTCAAATTCAGATTCTGAACTCCCTTGGGTCATTGATGCTGGAAGAAACCATGTTTTTGACTTCGAAATCCGTTGAAAAACAAATCGATATCAGTAATTTTCCTTGTGGTTTATATCTTGTAAAAGTGACAGATAGAAGTTCAATACACATAATCAAAATCATTAAAAACTAAGGGAAATAGGAAAACTATTATTATAGGGAAATGCAGGGGCTAACGAACCCATAACCACTTCTTGCATCTCAAATCTCTTTCGCTCAAGCTGACAGCATTCCACTTCCTCCAAGTATTAATTCTCCTGGTAAAATCACCTTTTTATTGTTGCCGTTAAGTTTACAAGATTTCATTGGAGATTCACCCCAGTCTTGCGATTCCAGCGCTTCAACCCATTCACATACTAATCCAGCCACTATCTGCTGTATATTTCCCCTCACAAAAATGACAATCCCCACCTGTTGTCTTCGTCCCTTTCCCCTCCAGTTTTCCACCACCTTTCCCGATTAATTCAGTACCAGTGCATTTCCGATGCGTTTTCTACATGTTTGCATGATCGAGATGAAAAAGAGTAAAATTTCTATGCAAAGGAATAATCTCATTCCGAAAACAGGTAAGTAAAGGATTTTCTCGGCATATCCTCATTTTATTGCGGTATTCCAATTCCTCCTTGACTTCCCCTCCATGAGATTTAATATTCATGCACATAATTTAACCCTAAAAATCTCAATTATGAAAACTTTTGAAAAAAATTACATCGGAAAAGGCACCCAGGTCGCGAATTTATCAATCGTAAAATTCAGTTTCAAACTGTCAGAAATTGCAAAGCTCTCTCATGTATTCAACGGTGAAGATTACATCACTTTCGAAGTAGCGAAATTGAAAAATACAGACAGTTTCGGCCACGGATACACAGCATATGTAAATAAAATGGTTGAAACGCCGGAACCTCAGGCAAGCCTGGTTGAAGACGCTCCCAAGAAAAGCACACGCAAACCAAAAAGAACGGCAACTCCAAAAACAGAAGCTTCAATTTTTCCTGACAACACAGATTACCACATGCCAGAAAGCTCGGACGAAATCCCATTCTAAACAGCCCAACCAGCAAAAAGAGCCTTGGAAACAAGGCTCTTTTTTTATGTTCATGTGTTCGCTTTTTCTTAGATGGCGCAGGGCAATGAAAAAGCGTAGCAAAAAGAAACCCATTGAAACCGGGCGACTTTTTGAAGTAAAAAGTTGCAAAAAGCCAACGCACTACTACTCAAATTTGATGCGAAGGTAACCTCATAAAAATCTCATGTCTCTAAATGCGACCTCCTGATGGAAATGTCGCCCGCCGGGTTCATTCAGATTAGAAATCAATCTGACCCGAACATTTGTTCCAGAATTTTTATTCCGGTTTTAAGGCCTGCATAAATTTTTCACTGGCGGGCCAGATGCCGAAATAAGTCTTCCGGGCAGGAAGCATCAAAAATGAACAATGCTGAAGTTTATGCTGCGATTACTGAAAAGATCATTGCCAACCTGGAGACTTCCGGAAGCTGGCAGAAATTCTGGGACTTGCCATCACCGGTGAGTCTGAACGGCCATTTTTACCGGGGAATCAACTATCTGATTTTATCAAATGACCAGTTCAAAAGCCGGGTTTACGGAACCTTTGGGCAAATCCGTGCCAATGGTGGCCAGGTTCGAAAAGGTGAAAAGTCCACCCTTATCGTGTTCTGGAAGAAAACTGATCTAAAAAACGCCAGTACCGGGGAAACAGACAGCAAATTTATCCTCCGGTACTATCATATTTTCAATAGCGAACAGGCTCACTTTGATGATACCGGCAAACAGAAAATTGCCGAGCTTGACAAAGCGACCATCGACCGGAAATCCGCTCAGTATGTGTCGGCAGAACAGATTATTTCTGGATTTAAAGGGATTCCTGAAATTCATTATACCAATCTCGACGTTTCACCAAGTTACTCACCGGTGGCTGATTTGATCACTATGCCATCAGAAAATCAATATGCATCGTCAGAAGATTTTTATAGAATTTGCTACCATGAAATGTGTCACGCAACAGGCCACCCGAAACGATTAAACAGATTTGAAGCCTTCCACAATAATTTTGGAGACGATAAATATTCTAAGGAGGAACTGGTCGCTGAACTTTGCTCTTCATTTCTGGCCGACAGAGCGGGATTGACAAACAGACAGCGTAATTCAAATGCTTATATCAACTCCTGGGCAACATCTCTTCGGGACAATCAGAAATGGATCATGTGGGCTGCATCCCGGGCTGAAAAAGCTGCTGAGTATATCCTGGGCAACGAGCAAATCATCCTTGATGAAGAAGAAATTCAGGTACCTGAATTTGCTGAAGAGGTTGCACCCTTCTGAAAGATAAATTTCAAGCCGTGGACGGGAGTTCACGGCTTTTTTTCATTCATAATAAACACCAACAAAATGAGCTACAAAGGAAGATCACGCGACCCCAGGCAAATGACATCACGCTTCGCCGGCACATGTTACACCTGCAAGAAGCCGATTAAAAAAGGCGAAGAGATCATTTACTGGCCAAACGGCAACCATGCGGAACATTTTGCATGTGGTGAAGCTGATTATCGCAATTCGCTTGCATCTTTCCAGGATGAAGAAAATTACAACAATCAATATCCATCCTGGTGACTGAAGGCAGTCCCGGTTCCTAAATGTCGGAACCGGGACTGTTTTTTATTATTCGTACCTCATGAAAAACCGCTTTTTCTTTGTTACTGCACCGGCAAAGAAACAGCTTGGCAAAAAGAAAACCAGATAAATCGGGGAACTTTTTGAAGGAAAAAGTACCAAAAACCCCACACACATTACTCAAAATTTATAGCAAAGGTAAATTCATGAAAATATTTCTCGCTAAGTGTGACTCCCGGTGTGGCCATCCCGGATGTCTGTCACCCGTTGGGATCATTCAGATTTTTGAAGGGAAAAATCTGACCTGATCACTTGCTTAAAATTTTCATTTCATTTTTTTCTGGGCATAAATTTTTCATAAACCAGGCTGAGCCAGATGCCTAAATAAATCTCCAGGGCAGGAGTGCAAAACATGTCAAAATTATCATCAGTTCTCAAGCCGACAAACGGTAAATCACAGCCAGGACAGGTCATGGTTGTCAGGCCAAGTTTCTCATCATTTCAGACTGAACCAGCCGAAGAAGCTGCAGTTGCTGAAGTTCCCGAGCCGGTCGCAGAAGTTATCCCGGAACCGATTGTCGAAGTTAAGCCGGAGCCGGTCGCAGAAGTGAAACCTGAACCGGTAAAAGTTGTAAAGCCAGAATTGACTCTCCTGGAGAAGATCCTCAAGGTTGAAAATCTCCAGCTTATCATCGAAAAAAGGGCAAAGTTGGTGCAAACCCGCTCTGAACTTGAACGCTTCCAGATTTCATCCAACGACTTCAACTGTTCCATGCGGCTGAATGACTCAGACGGGAATGTCTTCACCACCAGCTTCACCCCTGGAGTTAAAAAGGTGATTGATTTCCTCAAGTCATCATTCGATGCAAGCATTTCAGAAGCTGAAGACAAGATCAACTTCTGAATTTTCGGGAGTTCCACCCTGGGGGGGCGGAACTCCCGTTTTTTATGGTCGTAAAGGCAATATAACTCTATTTTTTCGGTGTCCTTATCGTACTCTTTTCCTACATTTGAAAAATGAATCATCGCAATACATGCAATTAGCTCTGTTATCCCCCCGGAAATCCCTCAATAAAGCCTTCCTCAAGGTTAAACCCTCCCGAAGTGAAATTGAGTTGTTTAAGCAAAATCTTATAGGTCTGCTTGACGGTTTGGATGAATCAGAATCAGAAGAACACAACAAAAATGACCTGGTCACTTTTCTGAAAAGTACCTTCTATCAAAGGTTTTATATCAACACAAAAGGCCGCAATGATCTTGTGATCCATAATGGCCCCGATTCCAAAAGCGTTGCCGGAGTGTTAATCGAAGCCAAAAAACCTTCGAATAAAACAGAGATGATCCGGTCAGATAATTTGAACGCAAAAGCATTTCATGAACTTATTCTTTATTATCTGCGGGAACGGATTACCAACCACAACCTGGAGATCAAACATCTAGTAGCCACAAACATTTATGAATGGTACATATTCGATGCGAGCATCTTTGAGAAAATGTTTGCCCAAAATAAAACTCTTGTAAAACAATTCACCGATTTTGAAGAAGGCCGGTTGTCTGGAAATACGACAGACTTCTTTTACAAGCAAATTGCAGAATCATTTCTGTCAGGGCTAGACTCCGAAATTTGCTTCACCTATTTTGACTTCCGCGAGTATGATAAACCCCTGCGAAATGACGACAAGAAAGATGATTCCAAACTCATTGCCCTTTACAAGTTACTTTCACCGGAACATTTGTTGAAGCTTCCTTTCACCAATGACAGTAATAGCCTGGATAAAGCATTTTATGCGGAATTGCTTCATATCATTGGTTTGACGGAAACAAAGGAAGGTAGTAAAAAACTCATCGGCCGGAAAAAGGAAGGACAGCGTGATCCCGGTTCACTCATTGAGAATGCCATTATCCAGATTGATAGCCTGGATATGATTAGCCGGCTGGATAAACCATCTCGCTTTGGAGAGAATCTTCAGGAAAGACTTTTCAATGTATCGCTGGAGTTGGCGATTACCTGGATCAATCGTATATTATTCATGAAGCTGCTTGAAGCCCAGTTGATCAATTACCACAAAAGTGATCCTTCCTATGTGTTCCTTGCCAGTGAAAAAGTCAGTGGATATGATTCCCTGAATAGTTTATTCTTTCGGGTGCTTGCCAAAAAGACAACAGAACGTGATCCTGCGGTAGTAAAATTATTTGAAAAGGTCCCATACCTGAATAGTTCTCTCTTTGAACCGACAGAACTGGAACGCGGCACCATTTTTATCAGCAACCTTCAGGATGACTGCCTCATTCCAATTCACCCGGGAACTGTGTTGAAAAGCAATACAGGAAAACGGTTAACCGGGAAGATGAATGGATTGGAATACCTCTTTGCTTTCCTGGATGCTTATGATTTCTCAGGCGAAGGCGCTGAAGAGATCCAGGAAGATAACAAAACGCTGATTAATGCTTCAGTTCTAGGGCTGATTTTCGAAAAGATCAACGGTTATAAAGATGGCTCCTTCTTTACCCCGGGATTCATTACTATGTATATGTGTCATGAAACCATTCGCCGGGCAGTTGTGCAAAAGTTCAATGATGCAAAAAGCTGGAATTGTAAAGACATTGACCAGCTATATGATAAAATCGAAGACCGGAGTGAGGCCAATAACATCATTAACAGCCTCAAAATATGCGACCCGGCAGTAGGTTCCGGACACTTCCTTGTGTCAGCGTTAAATGAGATCATTGCTTTAAAAAGCGAGCTGAATATCTTGCAGGACCGTGATGGGCGGCGATTGAAAGAATACCGGGTTGAAGTTGTGAATGACGAACTGATTGTTACGGATGAAGATGGTGAGCTTTTCTTTTACAATCCCACGAACAAAGAAAGTCAGCGCATCCAGCAAACCTTGTTTCATGAAAAGCAGACCATCATTGAAAACTGTTTGTTTGGCGTTGACATCAATCCCAATTCCGTTAAAATTTGCCGTTTGAGGTTATGGATCGAGTTACTTAAAAACTCATATTATAAGGCCGAAAGCAATTTTACCGAACTGGAAACCCTTCCAAATATTGATATCAACATCAAATGCGGGAATTCGCTGATCTCACGCTATGCGCTGGATGCTGATATCAAACAGGCATTGAAGAAAAGCAAATGGAGCATCGACAGTTACCGGGTTGCAGTCATGTCGTATCGTAATGCTACCAATAAGGATGAAAAACGAACGATGGAACGGCTCATCGAATCAATTAAAAACGATTTTGAAACTGAAGTTGTTACCAACGACAAACGCCTGGTTCTTTTGAAAAAACTGAATGGTGAACTTTTTAACCTTACCCAGCAAATATCACTGTTTGAACGAACAAAGAAAGAGTTAGCCGACTGGAATAAGCAGGTCAATGAACTGACAGGCAAAATCAAGAAACTCGAAACCGAACTCGAAGAAATTAAAAGCAACAAGATATTCGAAAACGCATTTGAATGGCGATTTGAATTCCCTGAAGTTCTCAATGATGAAGGGGATTTTGTGGGATTTGATGTGGTGATTGGGAATCCGCCTTATATTTTAGTTCAAAATTTGAATGATAAATCGATGTTTGATTTCTTCAAAATGACTTATCATACTGCAACATATAAAATTGACACATATCAGCTATTTTATGAACGTGGCTTTTCTCTTTTAAAGCTAAATGGTTTCTTATCTTATATTTCGCCAAACACTTTCTTGAAAAATAAGTATTCACGTAACCTTAGAGAGATTTTATTACAAAATCGAATTCTGGAAATAATTAATTTTTATATTCAAGTGTTCGAGGATGCTTCTGTAGATACATTAGTTCTTACTTCTCAAAAGAGAACTGCGGTAGGAAATCAAATAGCATTCATTCCGTTCCACTTATTCGCAACTGAAATAACAAAATCTGAAGTTAGTTATCACGAACAATCAAATTTTATAAAAAATGATCTTGAACTAGAATTTGATATTGCCGCAAATGAAATGATTATTTTCCAAAAGCTCAACAACAATTCGATACCATTAGAAACAATTGGGCGAGCATATTTCGGGATTCAAACGTTTGACAGAAAAATGTTTGTTTCAAAAACAAAAATTAATGATTACTACTTCCCGATTATTGACGGGACAAATGTAAAGCGCTATTATTGTGATGAGCCTAATGAATATGTTTTGTACAAAAAAGAAGCAATCAAAAGTGGCGGGGATGAAGAAGTCTATAAACGAAAACGAATTGTGGTTAGGCAAATTGGAGTTTTTCCTCAAGGAACCATTGTCGAACCATATATAATTACCTTGAATACTATTTATAATATTTTCCTTTTCGATGATGAAATTCCTCTTGAATTTGTCTTAGGATTGATTAATTCGAAGCTAATAAGATTTTTTTGGACAAAGAAATATTTTGATAATAAAGCTACTTTCCCAAAAATTAAAAAAGCTCCTTTAGAATCAATACCAATAGTAAACTATGGCACTCATAAATCTTTTTTAGTTACCGAAACTGTTAGCAAAATTCTTTCAACAAAAATTACCAACCCCACTATTGACACCTCGGCTCTGGAAACGGAGGTTGATCAATTGGTTTATGAGTTGTATGGGTTGACAGAGGAGGAGATAAAGATCATCGAACAATCATTCTGATATATCCGAGAGCACTATTTGACATAAAACTAAAGGGAAAAAAGAGATGAAGTCGGAAATCATTATCTATCAAACAGAGGATGGCAAAACGAAAATCGAAACCCATTTTGAAAATGATACAGTTTGGCTTACGCAGGCGCAAATAAGTGAGCTTTTTCAGAAGGAAAGGAGTGTGGTTACCAAGCATATCAACAATATTTTTTCAGAAGGAGAATTGGACGAACAAAGCAATGTGCAAATTTTGCACATTGGTGGTTCCGACCGGCCAGTAAGATTTTACAACCTCGATGTGATCATTTCTGTTGGTTACCGTGTAAAATCACATCGTGGGGTGCAGTTTAGAAAATGGGCTACCGGCCTTATCAAAGAATACCTTCTTAAGGGGTTCACCATGAATGATGAATTACTTAAAGAAGTTGGTGGTGGCAACTACTTTGATGAACTGTTATCCAGGATCAGGGATATCCGTTCGTCCGAAAAAGTATTCTGGCGTAAGGTGTTGGATATTTATGCTACCAGCATCGATTATGACCCTAAAGCCGAAATGTCGGTTGAATTTTTCAAAACCATCCAAAATAAAATGCATTGGGCCGCTCACGGCCATACAGCCGCAGAAATCATATTTCAACGAGCTGATGCAAATAAACTGAATATGGGTTTGACAAACTTTAAAGGAAGCAAGCCAAATAAAAAGGAAACTGAGATTGCAAAAAACTACCTCAATGAACAGGAATTGAATGTGCTAAACCGGATGGTAACAGCTTATCTCGAAGTTGCCGAGTTACAAGCGTTAAACCGGCAACCCATGTACATGGTCAATTGGATTGAAAGGTTGAATATTTTTCTTACCATGACTGGCAATGAAATCCTGCAACATGCAGGAAGTATCAGTCACGAAAGCGCCTTAGAAAAAGCGCATATAGTATATGAGGAATATAAAAAGCGAATTGATAATGAATTATCAAACGTTGAAAAAGATTATATCCGGCAAATAGATATAACTGAAAAAAGGTTAAAATCATAATTGCGTCGGAATTGCGGCATAATTACCTCAATTGGACATTAATGGCCATTTAGAGGAAAAAAAGTGACGGCATTGGCTTGTTAAGAAAAGAAAATTGCTGTATGCAAAGATTGTTTGTAATTTTGCCTTATGGAAAAAACCGGCTACATAGAAATTAGAATCAAAGGTTTGAAAGGCAACCTTGAACTTTCACCGGACAATTATGATATTCGGGAAGTTATTGGTATTCTGGAACAAGCTGAAAATCTATTATTCCCGGGAGAGAAGAAGGAAAGGCCAATCATCAGCTATAAACAAGAACCCGGATCCGTCAGACATTTGCTCCAGACAGGTATGCAAGCAATTATTGGGTTTACTGCCATTCTTGGACAGGTTTCTGCATCTCAGAATATCGATTTCTTAGAATTGAATACAGCTAAAGCCATCGAATCATTTCAGGATACTGCGGTTAAAAAGGATTATATAATAACATTAAAGACTTCATTACAAGAGTCTTCGGAGTTGAGAATTGATAAAACAACACGTTACTACCGTACTTCCAACGTTTGGGCAGATGCTGAATTTTATTTTTATGGCAAGATTACCAACGCAGGCGGTAAAGAAAAGGTTAATATCCACCTGATGACTGACGATCTTGGTATTATCCGCATTGATACACCACAAGAGACCTTAGAACATCTTGAAGAGAATATTTTATACAAATCTTACGGTATTAGGGCGTTGGGTAAACAAAATACTGAATCGGGTGAAATCGATAAAGGTAGCCTCCGTTTTGTCGAGATGATTGATTATAGCCCACGGTATGACAATGATTATTTACAAAAACTTCGTAATAAGGCAAGTACCTGGCTAAACGCCATTAACCCGGACGAATGGCTTCGGGATATCCGGGGAGGTTACAATGTCTAGAGGTGTTTTACTGGATACAAGTTTTTTCCTTCGGTTTTTGAACGATACCGACCCCTTATTTAAGAATGCCGATGATTACTTCCGTTACTTCTTAAAGAATGATTTTTCCTTATTTATTTCAACAATCAGCGTAGCAGAGTTTTGTGTTGGAGGAACTGCTGATCAGTTGCCTTTAAAGAATCTGAAAATTTTACCTTTCAATTTCGATCATGCCCGAAGGACGGGACAATTTGCAAGGATTTTATTTGATACCAGAAAGAAAGGATTGATTGATTTCAAAGAGAGACAACTAATCCCTAACGACTCCAAACTTTTTGCTCAAGCGGATTCCGAAGCTCAAATTGAATATTACCTTACTACAGATGTAGAGAGTATTAAAGCTTTCAACATTTTAAAACAATCTGACAAACCATTGTTTACGATCATCGACTTAAACCATACCTATTCTGAGATCTTCGGGATTTTAGACATATAAGTTTCCTCCTTTTTTTTTAGGCCAGATCACACACACATAAAGAGAGTCCTGCGAAGTCAGGACTTTTTTTTATGGTCCAAAGTCCTGTAGAAAAATACTGTCCTTTATTACCCCCCCCCTCCATTGTACTATTGCTCCCATGAATTCAACTTTTATTCGGTTGTGGGATGTCTTAGAGATAATGGACTCATTTGATGGCCAGGGAAAGCCTATCAGGTTCCAGTTGAAGTTCGTCACTGCAAACAGGTCGGAGAAAACCGGCGGCGAGATCATTGAGCTAAAAGATGCCTGCAAATGCTCAGTAAGAACGACAAAAGGAAAGGAAATCTTTGCAGTAAAGAAGAACTTCCCTGTTGTTGAGCTGATTACAAAGGATCCTAACCACTGGGTCAATTCAACCAGGAACATCTTGCTGCCCAACGGACAGAAGAGAAAACTCCATATCCGGCTGATCATCGAATTCAATAACAAGAAAGTCTGTTACTGATGAAACAAAAGATCGTTTACGAAAACGGAATCGCATTCTTACCGGGAGCCAAAGCAGTGGCCACATCCTATAAAAAAACAGAGGATGCAGCCACAGAGAAGGTTGTGATCCCAAAGGATTACAGCTCCTGGCCCTGGTCACCCTGGGGTGACGACAATTTGTTTCCTCAGAATGTATTGACTGACCTGGAAAAGAATTCAATTGCACTCCGGGCCCTTGAAAAACGCAAGACGGTCCATTATGGCCGTGGCATCCTGGCCTATCGCGATAAAGGCAAGGATAACTTGGGAGCGCCCATCCGTGAAATTGTCACTGATCCGGATGTGGTTGAATTCCTTCGCGTCAATCGGTTGAATTTTCAATGGATTGACTTGATCGGCAGCCTGGAAATATTTGCAAACGGATGGGTTGAATTCATTCTGAACAAGGGAAAAGACAAGATCAACAAGGTTTTTGTAAAAGACCCTGCCTATTGCCGGAATGCCAAAATAGACACTGACCATCCATCCCGGATTCCTTTTCTTTTCTTTTCAGCCCAGTGGGATCTTTCTCCGAATGAAGCCGACGGATCATTGGTTAAAATTCCGATGTATGATCCGTTTAAATATGATGGGAAACGTTACCAGGACCCGCAGTTTGCATATCCCGTTTTTTACCGGTCGTTTAACAAATCCTATTACCACCTTTCAGTCTGGAACGGAATCAGGCAAAGCGGATGGCTCAGCATTGCCAATAAGGTGCCGCAGCTAAAGCAGGCTATCATGAAAAACCAGATGACCATCAAATATCACATTGAGATACCCGATGATTATTTCATGAACCGGTATCCTTCGCCTGATTATACCCGGGAGCAGCGTGAATCGGCAAGGACGAAGGTGCTTTCGGAAATGAACGATTTCCTGTCTGATGTTGAGAATACCGGAAAAGCCTTTCTCACCTTCACATTCTTCAACAAATTTAAAGGTGAATACCTGGCAGGATGGAAAATTAACGTCATCGATAACAAGCTGAAAGACGATGCCTATCTGCCAGATTCACAGGCGGCAAATTCGGAAATCCTTTTTGCCATCGGGGTTGATCCCTGCCTGGTGGGATCAGGCCTGCCCGGCGGAAACCTGGGAGCAGGAAGCGGTTCTGACAAACGAGAAGCCTTCTGGCAGCTCAATGCCGAGATGGGCATTTACCGGCAAATCAGTTTGGAACCCCTCTATTTCATCAGGGATTTCAACAAATGGTCTCCGGACATCGAGTTTGATTATGTAACTGTTGACACATCTCAAACCATGCAGGATCATCCAACGAAGATTGATAAACGCATCGACAAGAACATCGCATGATACGACTGATAGACAATCTTTCACAGGTATTGACCGCGGCCTCCATCAATGTCAGCAACTCGATCGAAAACTGGTTTCCGTATATCGGGGAAGCCCAGGAGACCTTCATAAAGCCTGTTCTGGGCGATACTCTCTACCAGCAGCTCCAGGAAACTGCCAACCCGATAGTTCGCGAACCGGAGCAAAAACCTGTGGATACTCACCTGTTCGATCTTCTTGAAATGATCCGCAAGCCGCTTGCGCTTTATGCCCTGTGGCTTGGAGCTGATGAATTCGGGGTGAGCATTTCATCCCAGGGTATTCAGGTCATTGAAACACCTACTCACAAAACTGCGCCTCAGTACCGGGTGCAGAACCTTAAAGAGAATTGGATCCGCAGGGCAAACACATCGCTGGACCTTGTTCTTAAATTCCTGGATGAACACAAGGAAGATTACCCCGGATACGAGCCACAGGATGCAGACCTGTTTATCCGCGGCACCCTTGAGTTCAACAGTGAGGTGGATATACGCGAGAGCAGACGGGTTTTCGTAAGCCTCAAACCTGTCATCCGCTCTGTGGAGAAAAAGTATATACGACCTACACTTTCTGCGGAATTGTTCGACGAGCTTAAAAATGCCTGGAAATCAGATGATGATTTGACTACCGCACAAATGGTTCTGCTGGACCTGATCCGCCCTGCATTGGCTCATCTTACAATGGCCAGGGCACTGCTGGAAATCTCCATTGACATTCTCGACTGGGGCATTTTCGATACTGCAGGCAATACTTTCGCCAACGTATCTTCAAAACAGGCATCCAACAAAGACCGAATTTCCATCATGGCTGAAGCCAATCAAAGGGATGGAGAATCCGAATTGAAAGCCCTGCAGCAGTATCTTGATGAAATCGCCAGTGAAGATATTTACACTGCCTATTTTCATTCAACCCGGTACGCCGGAAAGGCAATAGCAGAAACACGCAACGAATTCATTAATAAATCCGATAACTCATTCTTCCTCGCATGAAACCACTTGATTTTATCCTCCAGGATGTCTTTGACATCATCAAAATAATTGCAATTCCGGTCATTGGGTTTTTCCTGTACCAATTTTACATGAGTGTGACTGCCCTGAAAAAATCTGTCGATAAGCTCATCGTCCAGATGCAGTGCAGGGAAACCTATTGCACCGAAAAGCACAAAGAAATTGGCGAACACTTGTGCCGACATGATACCGGCATTGATGAAATGAAAGCCACCCTGGGCGATCATGGCGAAAGAATTTCAAAGGTAGAAGGTCAACTTTTAAAATAGAAAATTATGAAAGAGAGAATTTTTAAGAATTGGAAGACCACCTTGACCGGCATTCTGATGCTGGCCGGTGGATTAGCTCTGGTCGGAATCGGCAAGGCAACATTGAATGAATATGTGGTATTTGCTCCGGTTTGCTTTGCATTGATCTTTGTCAAAGACCCGTCATTTAAAAAGTAGTATGGCAAAACTCGAATTATTTGCCCCGAAGATCCTTCGATTCGAAGGCGGGTTTGTCAATGATCCCAAAGACAAGGGAGGAGCCACCAACATGGGTGGTACTCTTGCTACCTGGCGAATGGTCGGTTATGATAAAGACGGTGATGGCGACATTGACGCTGAAGATATCAAACTCCTTTCCAAGGCAGATGCGGTGAAAGTACTGAGGTTGAATTACTGGAACCGTTGGAAAGCAGATCAGATTTCCAACCAGAGTATTGCCGAAATCCTGGTTGATTGGGTTTGGGGTAGCGGCAAATGGGGTATTGTCATTCCGCAGCGGTTGCTGAAGGTTCCCGATGACGGGATCGTAGGAACGGCAACCCTGTTTGCTGTAAACAACGTCAACCAGCGCGGACTTCATGCCGCCATCTTCCAGGCAAGGAAGGCCTTTATTGATGAACTGGTAAAAAATCATCCGGACCAGCTCAAATTTTTCAACGGATGGATGAACCGATTGAACAATTTCAAATTCATAGCATGATAAAACCGGGTTTTCTGATCCTGCTTCTGGCCGCTTTAATGTCCGGCTGTATTACTGAAAAAAGATGTTCTGAAAGATATCCTGTTGCAGAGCGATCGACTGTCCTTGTTCAGCATGATACCGTTACTTCCGTGAAAGATTCCCTGATCCCGTTACCGGCAGACAGCGGCTTGATCAAAGCGCTGTTGGAATGCCAGGATGGAAAAGTGGTTGTGAAAGAGATTCTATCTATAAAACCGGGAAAGCGGGTTATTCCGTTCTTTTCGGTTCAGAATAATGTTCTGACCACCGGCGCAAAGATCGACAGCAGCTCGATCTACTTTTCCTGGAAAGAAACCCACATTCGGGAATCCCGAATTGAGTCCACGACAATTGAAAAGCTGGTATATAAAGTCACCGGGTTCCAGACTTTTCTGATCTGGTCGGGAGGGATAGCCTGGGCGATCATTGTCGTTCTGGTTGCAATAAAACTGATCCGTTTCTATCTCAAAAGGAAATTTCTGCCATGAACCAGGTTGAAATAGATGGTAAAACATATTTCATGCCTTCCGACTGGAATGAGCTGACTAAGAAACAAGTTTTATTTGTCAGCCGCTTGTTTCAGGGACAACTCACCATGGTTGATTTTAAACTCAGAGTGCTTTTAAAGTTTCTTTCTCTCAAACCGAAGGTTCTCAAACGAATCCATCATGATGACGCATATTTCCTTTGCGAAAGCCTGGAGTTCCTTTTCAAAGAGGTCTCCCTTACAAAAAACCTTCTCCTAGTCTTACGAACCGGCAGAAGAAAATACTTTGGTCCTGCAGATGCAATGATGAACTGCACCTTCGGCGAATTCACCATGGCTAATTCCCTGCTCGATTCTTTTTCAAAGACTAAGGAGCAAAAGTATCTCGATGAAATGGTGGCGGTTTTTTACCGGCCAAGGAAATGGTTTTGGTTCATCCGGAAGGCCTATTCCGACAATCAGGATCCCCGGAAAAAGTTTGTCAATCGATCGTTGAAACGTCGTTGCCAAAGAATAGATAGACTTGATTATGAAGTCAAGTACTCCATATTCCTTTTCTTTTCCGGTGTTTTGAATTCATTGCCACTGTTATATCCATATATTTATGAACAACAAGGTGGCACCGGGAGTGAAGATAACGGCTGGGCTTCGCTGATCATTTCCCTTGCCGATGGCAAGACTGATGATAAAAGCCTTGAAACCGTAATGAATTCAAACCTCTACAACGTGTTTATCGGGCTAAACAAGAAAGCAAAAGAGTATCACGAGTATATGCACAAGATCGATTCCCATGACCGGTATTAACAGTTACGTTGAGTATTTCCGCAAAATTGCTACTGAACACAAAGAAATCAATGATTTCTACATGATGGACATCAACGAGCCGCTGGCTGCCCTGCGGTCAAACATAAAATACCCGGCACTGATCCTGACAAGCCTTTCCGGAAATTTTGAGGCATCAAACCTGGATAATATCCTGGATTCGGTCAATGCAGGGTTTCTGATTATCGGCCATTTGGATCAGATTGATGACTTTTCCGGAGAGATGCAGCTGCTTTCAAAGATGAAGCAGATCGGAAGAGATATCATTGCCCGGATGCTGGAGGATCACCTAAAATGTGAACTGCTTGCTCTGAAAGCCATTCCGGGGTTCCATATCAATTCCGTGAGTTATGAGATGTTGGGGCCGGTGTTTGATAATGATTTTGGGGTGATGTATTCATTTAAATTACTGGATTGTGTTGGGTTGGAGTTTGATTCTACCAAATGGAATATGTAAATGTGAGTTGATTCACTAAAGCAATCTTTGTTCAAATAACAAAATATTTCTTTCTGATATTTAGGCCATTATTGAATTATCTTGGTTTTTTATGTTTAATTTTGTTTCTGGTTCACTTCATAAAACTAGTTATAAGCTTTTTAATCGTTCTTAATTATAGAAATAATATTGCGTTGCTAATATTTCTCCTGTAGAAAACCGCCAATTTTTAGAAACCAGAGAAATAGCCTTAGCGGGCGCACCCAACGGGTGCGTTCCTTTTGCTATTTCAGTTGGTTTCAGGTGCTTGGCGGTACCTCTATAGGCTGAATATGGGCGAAGGTTCACGCCCTTTTTTGGCCTCTCAACCCTGTTACATAAAGACCTTATTACGCTGCTCAAAAACAAGAAGTAGGTATGGAAATGGAAAACCACGAAAACAATTCAGAAGCAGCGGCACTGCGCCAAAAGGCCGTAGAGTTGCTGAAACACAAACCGTCAAAACACGATTCTCAGCTTTCCGATGTCGAAAATCTTCAACTCTTATTTGAGCTGGAGGTTCACCAGATTGAACTGGAATTGCAGAATGAAGAACTCCGCAATGCACAGGCTGTGGCAGAAGTTGCGAATGACAAGTATATCAGATTGTACGACCTGGCGCCTTCCGGCTACTTTACACTATCGCGCAACGGCGAAATTATTGAGTTCAACCTCGCCGGGGCGCTTATGCTGGGTAAAGATCGTTCGCATTTAATAAACAACCATTTCCACTTTTTTATCTCCAAAGATACCCAAGATGTTTTCAAACTCTTTTTGGAGAAATCATTTAAAAACAACACAAAGGAATCCTGCGAAGTAACCCTGACAACTTCCGGCAACCAGCCGGTGTATGTCCATCTTTCGGGTATTGTCACCGAAAGTATGGGGCAATGCTTTGTAACTGTGGTTGATATTACCGAACGCAGACAACAAGAACTGAAAATTATTGAACTGAATACTAACCTGGAACAAACGGTCTATAGGAGAACTGCACAGTATCAGGAGGCCTTGAGCAGGTTGGAAAAGATTGCCGACCGGGTGCCGGGCGTTGTTTACCAATTCCAATTGAACCCCGATGGTTCCTCCTGTTTCCCATTTGCCAGTTATGGCATCCACGACATTTACCGGGTAAGCCCCGATGAAGTAATTCATGATGCTTCCGCCGTATTTACAAGGCTTCATCCGGACGATTTCGACGGCGTGGTTGCTTCCATTCAGACATCGGCAAAAAACAACACAATTTGGCAACACGAGTATCGGGTAAAGTTCGATGATGGTACTGTGCGTTGGTTATCGGGCAATGCCTTGCCGCAAGCCAATGAAGATGGCACGATACTATGGCATGGTTTTATTACCGACATTACCGAGCGCCGGCAGACACAAGAGGACCTCGATGAAAGCAATGAAAAGTACCGTGGTTTATCGGAAGCTTCATTTGAAGCAATCTTCTTTTCTGAAAACGGGCGCTGCATCGAGCAAAACATGGCTGCCGAAATCATGTTCGGGTACACGAATGAAGAAGCCCTTGGCAGGTACGGAACCGACTGGATAGCGCCCGAATACAGGGAAATGGTCATGAATAACATGTTGTCAGGCCTTGAAGATCCCTACGAGGCATTTGCCCTTAGAAAGGATGGCACAACATTCCCTTGCATGTTACGCGGAAGGAGGATGTACTATAAGGGTCGAAATGTACGGGTTACCTCGTTGACCGACATCACCCAACAGAAAATGGCACAGGATGCGTTGCAGTTTCAAACTATCCTGCATAGTACAATGATTTCAAATATTTCAGACGTGATCGGGATCATGGGGATTGATGGTGTAATGAAATACAAAAGCCCCAACATCGAAAAGTACTTTGGCTGGAAACCCCAGGATTTGATTGGAACAGACGGTTGGTTGACCATTTACCCTGATGACCTCGACCGTATTCAAAAGGAATTTTCCGATCTGGTTAAAAATGACAAATCAGTAAAAACGGTAACATATCGTTACAAATGTAAAAATGGCAGTTATAAGCCGATCGAACTCACCGCAACCAATCTTGCGAACGATCCGGTTATTCAAGGTGTACTGCTGAACTACCATGATATTACAGAACGTGAAGAGGCAGAGAATTCCCTTCGGAGGAGTGAAGCCGAAAAGGCTGCCATTATCCGTGCAGTTCCCGATTTGATGTTTCGCATCCGTAGGGATGGAACATATCTGGATTACATGTCCACAGACCAAAACATTCTTTTTTTACCCAGGGAACAATTTCTCGGAAAAACCATCAGCCAGGTGCTGCCTCCTGATCTGGCCCTTCAAAGCATGACTGCAATTGAAACGGCATTTCATCATGAGGAAATGGCAGCTTATGAATATTCTCTTAAGGTTAATGGCAAATTAAGGTATTTCGAAAACAGGATGATTGTCTCCTCTGCCGATGAAGTGCTTTCGATTATCCGCGATATTACATATCGAAAAGAATCGGAAGTCGCCCTTGCCTTGCAAAGCGCTGCCTTCGAATCATTTGCACTAGCCATTATTATTACCGATATCAAAGGCGTTATCCAGTGGGCAAATTCAGCTTTTACCGGGCTCACAGGATATCTGACTGACGAGGCCATCGGGAAAACGCCTGGCGCACTCGTAAAATCAGGGAAGCAGGATAAGGATTTTTACAAGAGATTCTGGGATACGTTACTCAATAAAGAAATCTGGACAGGTGAACTGATAAACCGTCGGAAAGACGGCAGTCATTATTATGAGGAACAAACCATCACACCTGTTTTGGATTCGAAGGGCAATATCTCCAGTTTTATCAGCATCAAAATCGATATCACCGAACGAAAACGGATTGAACAGGCCTTGATTGTAGCAAAAAACGAGGCAGAGAAAGCCAATCAGGCCAAAAGTGAATTCCTCTCACGCATGAGCCACGAACTGCGCACCCCCATGAATTCGATCCTTGGGTTTGCCCAGTTAATGGAGATGGGTGAACTTAATCCAAAACAAAAGAAAAGTGTCAGGAATATTTTAAACGGAGGAAAGCATCTGCTCAACCTTATCAACGAGGTTTTAGACATTTCGGGCATCGAAGCAGGCCGGGTTTCGCTTTCATTTGCTCCTGTGCAGCTAAGCAGCATTATCAGGGAAACAATAGACACCGTTGATCCCTTTGCCAGCGCGATGCATGTAAAACTTGAATTGATAGATTCGGGTCAGGACTGGCTTTTTGTCAAAGCCGACCATCACCGCTTACGGCAGGTTTTGCTTAATTTAATCAACAATGCTGTAAAATACAACCGTAAAGGTGGTTCTGTCATGATCAAAACCGAATTACAGCCAGTTCTAGCCCCGGCCATTGCTTTTGTAAGAATATCGGTGAGCGACACAGGGCCCGGAATCAATCCTGAATTAATCGAAAAACTCTTTTTGCCGTTCGAACGTATCGGAGCCGAGAAAACCGGCATTGAAGGCACTGGCCTCGGACTCATGGTGGTGAAGAAACTGATGAACGCCATGGGCGGCAGTGTCGGGGTTGAAAGTGTGCCGGGGGAGGGAAGTACCTTCTGGATTGAACTGCCGCATGTCGCAGATCATGAAACAGAGCCTGAGCAAACCGAGCACAGATCAGTACGGAACACGATGATAACCGAAAAGACCGGAACCATCCTCTACATCGAAGACACTGCCTCCAACACCGAATTGGTGGAGCAAATTCTGCTTGATCAGAGGCCATCCATTCATTTGGTGAGTAGTACGAAAGGAGCGCAGACGGTTCCACTATCCATCGAATACGCTCCTGATTTAATTCTTCTTGATCTCGATTTGCCGGATATGCAGGGTTTCGAAGTGATCAGGCTTCTGCAGGCGGAAGAAAAAACAATGGCAATTCCGGTGGTGGTTGTCAGCGCCGATGCGATGGCTCACCAGATTGAAAAGCTGATGAACGCAGGGGCCAA
>Ga0118677_10003599_pt1 | contig 29098 bp, 17 predicted proteins | sample AliMusrvi5mmetaG_FD_86154 | JGI IMG/M metagenome (GOLD analysis project Ga0118677, IMG submission 86154) | reverse complement strand
GGTATTTGGTGAACCCGAAAATGCTTTTAATCTTGATTATTACTGGATTTATTCTCAAGTAGCCAGTCATTACTATTTTACAAATCCCAAGTTAGGAAAACAGCGTGAATCAGTCTCGGATGTTGCTGGAACATCAAAAGTAACAATGATACACGTCACACCTCAAAAAATTGAAGATGCGTAGACCAATAGAAATAAAGTATTAGACCAAGATAAAATGTTGGGTCGGATCGTTGCTTCTTTACTTTGTATTACAAGTGTCTTTGCGCAAAGTCCTTCACCTCCTCCCCAACCTTCTCCTCCTCCCCCCGCTCTTGTCTTTACAGATTCAACCCGTTTTGCAATTACAGGTAATTACACAATGGGGTATGTAAACAATACAGCCGAAAATCGTTGCCACCGGGCTACGCATAAGTTTCAGGCTCAAGCATCCGGCACAGTTGATAAACTCAAGATGGGTGTATTATCCCAAGCCGCAGCTGAAACCTGCGGTATCAGTTTTGTCCTCTCCACATTTCCTGGAGCGGTAACAGTAGGTTCGTCACTTCTAACATCATTTACGGATTTGGTGGCGGCTACCCCAAGTACGGATGAAATGATTGTCTTTAATGCTACTGCATCCGGGTGGGCTGTGGCAGCAGGGGCCAATTATACAATCACAATTCTTCCCTTCACATGGGCCACTGGCGGGGCAGCGGGAACATCTGGCACAGCTTCACATTGCGTATTTCAATTGCTGTATGGAAAACCCGGACTTCCTTACGCTGCGATTGGTCAGTATGGGCCGACGAACCAGCCGTGTGGCGCAACACCGTGGACAACTGATTTGGCGGGTGATGGCTGGGGTCTTCAAATTATGCTAAATGGCCGACCCAATACAGTGATTGTTCCATCTGCGTCGCCTACAAGTACTCCTACACCGACCTCTTCTGGAACACCGACACCTTCTAGCACAGGAACACCGACGCCTTCGGCCACTCCCACGGGAACGCCCACAAATACAGAGACGCCGACTGTAACACCAGCTCCCGGGTCAACCCCCTCTAATTCTGCTACGAGCACCCGGACTCCCAGCAGAACTCCCTCCATCAGTTATACGGCTACGCCTACGGGTTCTGTGACTTCTTCAGTAACACCGACTAGCACACCTTCCCCGACACCCACGTTGCGGATTGGTGCTTCACCCTCTGTAACGCCGACTGAGACGCCCGGGCCGACGGATTCAACTTCACCGACGCCTTCTATGAAATCCCTTGCTGGAATTGCAGGTGGCCCCGCTGTTAGTGCTCCCGCGTCCGTATCCACTGGCTCATTAGTTGGAGCAGCGATTGGAGGCGGTTTAGCAGTTGTTGCCGTGATTGGTTTGGCTATCCGTTTCCGTATTGTGTCAGCAGAGATTAATAGCCAGAAAGTCAAGAGCTGGCGGGGCGGGGGCGGAGCAAAGCGAATTGGTAAGGGACCCGAAATTGAAATTAATACAAATCCGCTGAATGCTCCGCCAGAGCATTCCTTGAGCCTGCGTGTGAATCGTGTAATGCACAAGCAGGATGGTGTTGGAGAAATTGCCGCACGAGTTTAAAGTTCCGCTTCAGTTGGCCGAGTGTTCCACCATTTTAACCAGCGCGCATGGCGAACCGGAGCACCGCGCTCTTTCTGTGCCTTCCGAATTTGCGGACCTGTTTTTAATTTCAAACTGTAGAACATATCCTTATGAACAAGTTTCGGTTCCTGCGAATATGCTTGCAACAAAGGCTCCTCTTTGTACATGCGCCATGAAATTGCCTCTGTTTTTTTAAGCCGGTCCATTCTATCTTTATGGTTACCACGTTCACCCGATGCTTGAATGCCTCCCTCTTCCTCGCCGTAATAGGTCTCAAACCCAGCCCACCAATAGACTAAAACACCGCCAAAATGGTCAATGAATTGAACAGCACGTTGTACATCCTCAGCATGAGAAGTATAAGGTTTTGTAAGAATGAGTTGCGGATTATTGCGCGTGGCAAAGAAACTGCCGGCTAAGGCAGCGGGCCGGAACTCCTTGAACAGCGACAGATCGAAGTTATTCATGTAGTGGCCGCGAATGTCGGCGATGCGCGGGGAAGTGTTGCCATAAGTGAAAGGATCTGGCTGGCTGAACACCGAAGTATTGAACCAGCGGTCCAGCCGGTCCTGCGCCCGGCCGCCAATGAAGCCGCTCTGGCCGTTGTTGTTGGCATACTCGGCCTGACCCAGCGTACCGGCCGTGTTGCTCGCCGAGATGCCCAGCGGCGTGCCGCTCTGAACACTGGTGATGCCGTTAAACTGCCAGCCGCCGATCATCGACTCCATCGCTTTCGGCAGTGCGCGCAGGAAGTAGCGGTTCCTGCCGAACGGCAGTTCGTACACGTAACTGGCCACAAAACGGTGTGGAATGTCGCGCGCTGAGACGGAGCGCTCCGGGTCCAGACGATTGTGATTCTGCACCGAGCCGCCGGCACGGTCAATCGACTTCGACCATACGTAGGAGGCCTCGAACTGCAACCCGTGGCCAAGACGCTTCTTGACGACAGTCTGGAGCGCGTTGTACCAGGAATCGCTGCCAATGTTCTGCGCGTCGGTCAGATCGGTGAATTGCGGAAAGGGCCGCAGCAACTGCGCCTGGCTGACCGTAGGCGAGGCAAAGATGCCATCGCCCACGATGCCGAAGAACGGGTTGGGAACCAGCGTGTTCAGCTTCGAGCCCAGCGCCTGATACTTCGGATCCAGTTCGTTGGGGTAGTAGGTGAAGGGCATGCCGCGGCCGCGTGTCCCGATCGTGCCCACCTCCAGGAACAGGTTCCCCGGCAGCGTGCGCTGGATCATGATGTTCCACTGCTGATTCCAGGAACTCGGCGTGTCGTAGAGCTTGGTACGGAAGCCCTGGCCGACGGCGGACAGCAGTCCGCGCGATGCGCCGAGCGACGGCAGGATGCCGGTGGGGTACGGATTGCGCAGCAGGCTATACGGCGTAATGCCGTCGAGCGAGGTGACCCATGGTGTCTCGCTGTCAAATCCATACGGCACGTCCGCCACCGTCGCGCTTACATAAGATGCGGCATAGAGGTGGCCGTAGCCCCCGCGCAGCACCAGTTTTGGCGACACCTGCCAGGCCAGACCCAGCCGCGGGGCGGCCTGGTTGTGTGTAAAGTTGAAGTTACCCCGTCCGTTACCATTGACACCAACAAATTGAAGACCGCCGCGCAGGTCCGGAAAGCCCGGCACTTTGCCGGCAAGCGGCGACTGCACCGTCGTGTCGAACCAGTTGAGACGGTTGTACCGTTCCGTCTTGGGCGTGTCGAAATCGTACCGGATGCCAAGATTCAATGTCAGGCTCCGGGTCACTTTCCAGTCATCCTGCAGATACCACGCCATGTAGTAGCTCTGGTCGGCTTGTACTTTGAAGCCCTTGTACATCACCTCCGAGGTCGTGCCGGTTCCGAGCAGGAGGCTGGCAATCGAGTTGCCTGCAGTGCTCGAAGCTTTGAGCGGGTTCGGTCCCTGCGTCATCGCCGCGGAAAACGAGAAGGCGCCGTCAGCGGTGCGGGTCTCGCGTATGTTGGCGCGGATCACCCGGCCATCGAAGCCGGCCTTGAGCAGGTGATGGCGCATCGTCCGGCTGGCGGTCACCACAAGCGGAAAGGTGTTCAATGTGCTGTGGCGGGTATCGGCGTGGCTGCCCCCCAGCGTCGGATAGCCGGAAACCGGAACCTCCGGGAAGACCTGCACGTCCGCGCTCTGCTCGATGTACTTCGGCAGCCCGAGCGAGGAGGGGAGAAAGCCGCGGCTGAGATTCGTCAGGTCGAAAACCGTGCGCGCCAGGCCGATGCGCGCCGTCAGGATGGTGGCCGGCGAAAGCGTGTTGGAGTACTCGAAGACGGCACTGCGCGGCTTATCGCCCGTTGTTTCACGGCCACTCGCCGCCTTGACATCTTGGGGGAACATCTCGGCCGGCTCTTCGTTCGTCTTGCGTTGTGAGTAGCGGCCGAAGATGCGTTGCCGGTCGGTCAGATTGTGGTCGATACGCACATCGAGGTTGTCGATATCGGTCTTGTTGGCGCCGCTGGCGGCGTAGTTGTTCTGGTTGGTGTATTGCGCGCCCTGCGTGTTGGGCAGTGGATAGTACTTCACCAGGTTGCTCCCCACCGGATCCAACTGGGAGGCAGGCATCACGTTGCCCGGAAACTGTGCCCGTGTCGAGCCGGAGGCATCCGTGCGCGTCGAGAACGGATCAAAGATCTGCACCACTTGCCCGTTCGACGCGCGCGTTTGGGAGAAGTCGCCACGCCGCTCCAGCACCGTCGGCACGGTCAGCACGCTGGTGGCGAATTTGCGCTCGCGCAGCCCCTCGTATGACACCATGAAGAACGTCCGGTCGCGCCGCACCGGGCCGCTCAGGATTCCGCCAAACTGGTTGCGCTTGAAACTCGCCAGCGATTGCCCGCGCGAGTTGGCGAAGAAATCGTTGCTGTCCAGCACCGAATTGCGGATGAACTCGAACAAACTGCCATGGAGTTGGTTCGAGCCCGACTTAAAGACAATGTTGAGCACCGCCCCGGATGAACGCCCGAATTCCGCGGGCGGATTCATGCCGATCAGCCGGAACTCCTGAATCGCGTCCACCGAGGGAAAGACCGCCGTCGATGACATTCCCGAAGGTCTCGGCGTTACCGCGGTCACACCATCCACCACGATCTCATTCATGTCCGTGCGCGCCCCGTAAACCGACCACGCCTGGCCGTCGTAACGGATGCTGCTCGAACCAACCGCCCCAGGCGTCAGGTTGATCAGCGAGAAGACATTGCGGGTATTCAGCGGCAGGTCGCGGATTCGCCGGTTGTCCACTACTTTGCCTACGTCCGAGGTGGTCGATTCCAGTTGTACCGCGTCCCCCACCACTTCCACGCGCTCGGTTGGGGCCCCGACCTCGAGTGCCAGGTTGATCACCGCCGTCCGGTTCAATTCCAGCACGATGCCCGTGCGAATCGCCAGTTTGAATCCCGGGGCGCTGGCCTCCACACGGTACTCACCCACCGCCAGCGGCGCGGCGCGGTAAGCACCGTCCAGGCCGGTAACCGCCGTGATCCGGCGGTTGGTCGCCACCTGCGTCACCGTCACTTTGACGTGCGGCACCACCGCTCCGGTCGCATCCGTGGCGGTGCCGGTGATAGCGCCCGTAAATGATTGCGCGTACGCATGCGGACAGGCGAGCAAAATGGCCGCCGCCACGCAAAGAATCAAAAACTTTCGAATGTAGTTGGTCATGATGTGTTCCCGCCCGGCCCAAGCCACCGGGGCCCCATCGGCGAAGCCTAATCATAAGGGCTGATCCTTAAGCCAATCTAAAGAATCGCCGTCGTAACAAGACATTCATGGAGATTGACGCGGCTGTCAGAAACCGCCGCACGCTCGGCGAGCGCAGCAACCTCTCAGCGATGATCGTGGACCGCGGATCAGAACAAAAACTGCAAAGCAAACTGAACCTGGTGGTTTCGTAACGTGGCGTTCAAGGTGTTGCCGTCGAGCGAGCCGGCATTCGTCCGGTTCACTGCATTGGAGAACTCGCCACGGAACTTCAACCGGCGCCTCTGTCCAGGCGGCGCAAACTGTTTCTGAACCGAGAAGAAGCAATTGAGTGCAGGGATGGCCACTCATCTGATTGAGTTGGCGGCCGTTGGCGCGGGAGCGATGTTCAGGCAGTGGGTAAATGAGAAACCTGGGAAGTACGGTGTGCGGCGTACCGGGAGCCCGGCACGCCGCCTCGTATTACAGGCCGAGGGCGCTGCGGACTTCGGCTTTGGCGGCGGCGAACTCCTGCTGGAATTTCGCGTTGCCAAGGATGTTGCCCAAGGTCAGAATGGCGGCTTCCTTGCTTCCCACAAGGTCGGCCGCATAGTGATCGCCGCAGATTACGCGATTGTGGGCATACTCTTCTGCGCGGGCGCGGACGATTTCGCCCTTTTCAGGAACCATCATGGTGAGGACAAGGGCGCTCAGGTAGCCGGCCGTGGCATGTCCACTGGGATACGAGTTCTTGGGACCGCCAGGCTTGGACCCGCAGATGGACTTGATGTTGGGGTCGACGTCGTAAGGGCGCGGATGCTGGAAGAACTTCTTTGCGGCCGAGACGACAATGCCCTGATCGTTGGCCAGGTCGGCCCAGAGCGCGGCGGTGGCGGGCAGGGACTCCTTTGTGAATTTGGGGCCCAGGACGTTGGCGATGGCGAAGAGGTCCTCGTGCTTGTTGTCCCAGTTCGCTTTCTCGACTTCCTCGGCCGTGGGCGCGCGGTGGAGAGCAAAGATCTCGGACAGGTCCTTCGACATCTTCTTCGAATTCAGCGCCGGCGGAGGGGTAATCAAAACCACGGATTCGGCCACTGCGGGCGAGATGAAGATCGGCTTTCTCGGCGCCCGTGCCGGAGTCTGGCCGTGAAGAGCGGCGGCTAAGCAGCCGAGCAGAATTGTGTTGCGTGTCAGTTTCAGGTTGGTCATCAGTGATGCTATTGAATCACTCGAACCTAAAGACAGCCTAAAGAAAGTCCTGAGTAACGCGAAATTCATGGATTCGCAATGGGATCGTGGCAGAGCGGCTGCGGCTAAGGTCAGAGCTTCAGTTCCGAACCCTTCCTGAAGACCGGCTTAACGAACCGGTTGGCCTCGGGACTGTTGGTGAAGCGCATGTTCCTCGAATCCCACTCCAACTTTCCCGGGACGTGCAGGGCGATGGCGACCAGCGCCAGCCACTCGGCGAACGGCGCGGTAACGCTGAAGTCGGAGCATCCCGGATCGCCGCCTTTGCAGGCTCGGATCCAATCGGCCATATGGCCGGGAGAGCGAGTGAGCACCTGCGGGGGCAGCACGTAATCTGCCCAACGGGCGGCTGGAAGCAGGTGGACACCCTCGCCGCGATCAACGGTAGCCATCATGCCCTTGGTGCCGATGAAAAGCGCGCCGTTGCCGGTGAGGACACCTGGCTGCGGCGGTTCGACGGCGGGATTGTCGAAGTTGCGAACTCCGAATCTGCCCGAGCCAGGCCGAGGGGTTGGCGCAGGGCCGCCGGCGGGAGCGGGTGTGCGGCGGCGTCCGCTCATGGGGCGGCCCTTTTCAGTAAGGTTATTCGAAGGCGGCAGGATAATTTCGTTCTCCATGCCGGGTACGCGATAGACTTGAGCGCCTGTGCCGACGGCCGCCTCGTGGTAGTAGATTGTGACCCGAGGCATGCCGCCGCGCGCGGGGAATTCGAGCCGCACTGTAGCGCCCACGGGGTAAGTAATTTTGCTCTCACCAGTAACGCTGGTACGTTCGATGCTGGTTGGCGCGCCGAGCTGCAGCGCGGTCTGCACGGGGCCGGCGGTGTGGGTGGCCCAATTGCCGATCTGGCCGGTTCCAAAATCGAGGAAGCTGCGCCAATTGTACGGCGCGTAGTAGCTGCTGAATGGGCGCATGGGTGCGGAGCCCAACCAGGCCGGCCAATCGATTGTGGCGGGCGCCCGCTCCTCGGGCGGCAGTTCACGCAGTCCTGTGGGAGAGGTGCCGGGAATGGTGCAGATGTGGGCTTCGGTGACGTCGCCGATGGCGCCGCTCCAGACCATCTCCGCCGCAACGCGGTTGCACTCGTGAGAGAATCCCTGATTGCCCATTTGCGTGGCGACACGGTACTTGGCCGCGGCTTCGAGCAGCAGGCGGGCTTCCCACGGTGTGCGCGTCAAGGGTTTCTCGCAGTAGACGTGCTTGCCCCTTTGCATGCACGCCAGCGCGACGGTGGCGTGCATGAAATCGGGAATACCGATTGTGACCGCATCGATATTTCTGCCTTCCTTTTCCAGCATCACGCGGTAATCTTTGTATTTGGGCTGTTTTTCGAACTTGCTGTAGTTGAAGGCGGCACGAGCGTCATCCACATCGCAGAGCGCGACGATGTTCTCGGTCTTCGCGGCATCGTTGAGATCGACGCCGCCTTGCCCGCCGCAACCGATGGCGGCGACATTGAGCCTGTCGTAGAACGGCTTATAGCCCAGCGTGCGGAGTGAAGGCACGCTACCGAACCCGGCCAGGGGGACGGCGCCGCCGAGGAGACTTCCAAAGAAGAAGAACCGGCGTCTTGAGAGGCGATGCTGTGACATGGTCATTTCCTTTTATCTATTTGGCCAGTTCCGGCGGCAGCGGAATCGTGACCGTACCGGTTGCCGCCCATTCCGTCCCGCGCACGAACGTGGCAATGAAGCCCGCTGTATGAACCGCTCTCATGTCGTTGCCCAGCATGTTGGCAAAGACGCGGCCGGAGCCGTAGGCCACTGTCCACAACAATGGTTCATCGCGGGATGGGCCGGACGGCTGCGGGCCTCGCTTCTTGGTGTTATAGAGAGAGTGGTCGTCCCAAGCCGTTGCCAGGACGTGGAACTCAGATGGCGGCCGGCACTTCAGGCCGGCGTACAATTCATCGGTCTTGGCCATGAACGGACCCATGCCGCGCGTGACCGGATGCTCGTTGTCGCGGATGTCGACGCGGTAATCGTGGACGGGAGAATGATAGCTATCGGTGGTGCGCCAGACACATCCCGATAACTTTTCGAACTCCCCCCAGTCCTGGAAAGATGCGCCGGAGTGGTGGTAGACGACCAGACCCTTTCCCGAGTGGACGAAGGCGAGCAAGGCTGCTCTGGTCGACGCGCTCCACGCCGGAACGTCGAGTTTCTCATCGGAGTAGTTCAGAACCGCGACATCGTAGGCAGCCAGTGTTTCCGCGTTCGCGCCGTGGAATTCCTCGGTGACCCGGACTTCGAATTTGCCGGTCTGATTGAGAATTTCACGCAGGTACGGAGTGGTTTCGCGCCAGGGGTGTTTGTCCTGGCCGGTGATGATCAGAACCTGGATCTTTCGTGGAGCAGCCGCGGTCTGGGCGCCCAAGGTCAACGTTGAAGCCAGGAGGATTACGCAAAGTGCAAGTTTCATAGTCAAATCGTGAGTTTCAACTTCTCCGTCATGAAGTCGCGCATCACCAGGTTTGTGCCGCCACTCTCGCTCATCACATGGCCGGCGAACCGGTTGCTGCGCAGCATCGTTATTACCGCCGCAAAATCCACGACGCCCGCGCCCATCGTAGCGTTGCCGGCCTTCACCGGCTGCACGCCGTCCGGGCGGAAGTCTTTGAGGTGCACGCCCGCGAGGCGCGCGCGATACCGGCCGCACACGGACGCCGAATCCGCTCCTCCCGAAGCGAGATGTCCCGTATCGGGGAGAAAGCGGAAGTAGCGCTCATCGGTCGCGGCCAGGATGCGTTCGTAGAGGCCGCTTCTCACTTCGACCTGCTCCGGATGGTACGCCAGCGTCACACCATGTTCGTTCAGCAGCCGCTTGCCGATCTCGTTGGCGTTGGCGGCCCATGCCTTCAGGTCCACATGACGGTATGCGTCTTCATCCAGCGACTCATTCAGGGCGGTTCCCGGGGCCAACATGTGGGTGATGTACTTTCCGCCCACGGCCGCCAGAAAGCGGCCTAGCAGCATGTGGCTCTCTAGCAGTCCCTGCCGCTCACCGCCGCCCGACATGTGACTGAACAGGGCGAGCCCGGCCATGGTCAGATGGCGTTTAGCCATCTCGTCCTTGAACTCGGCGATCCGATTTGAATACAACTCGGCGATGCGGGCGCGGGTGTTGTTGATTTCGAGATGGTGGAATCCAAGCTGGCGCACTTCATCGCAGTTGTTCCAATACGTCGTGGCCGGGCCGGCGGCTGCCTTGACCTGCCCGGACGAGCGGCCGGGGCCTGCCGGGACAACACCGGCGAGAAAGCTCTGCCCGGACACGGCGCGCGCACCGGGCGCACTCACGGCAGCCGTCGCGATACTTAGAAAGTGTCTGCGCTTCATATGTTGTGTTTTCGATTAGACCACTGCAATCTAAAGACAACCTAAGGAATTCGGAGATGTCATCGGAAATTCATAACGGGTAGTCCAGATTGGCCGGGTGTGGGATGCCACACTACGCCAGTGTGCATGCGGATCCGGAAATGAACACACGCCGATTCCCCATTACGCGCGCAAAGAACCATGAATTTTTTCGGCATTTCATGAACCTGACACATTGATTTGAGACACTAATCTCTGATTTCTCCCCCGTCGATATCGCTCAGCCGCAACGTTCGCGGCCGATCATCCGGCGTGCCCGGTTGCAGGGCCCGCCAAAGTCCGTAACAGGTGTATCCCCTGGCTTTCCCCGGCTTCGCGGCGGGTGAATCCAGGAAATCAACTTCTTTCGTGTAACGAGGAAATCAAATGGAAAAGCAGAATGTCATCTTTGGGGGCAAGCTGGAGATCCTGTGCTCAGGAACGTTGGTTCTGGCTCGCCTTGCCGCTGTTTTCGCAGGATGTTTATCTGTACTCGCCCCAATGGCGGCGCAAACATCCACTGGCGCCATTTCCGGAACGGCTTTCGATCCTTCCGGCAGAGTAGTGCCGGAGGTCAGCATCACCCTGATCAACAGCGGGACCAACGAAGTGCGTAAAACGCTGACAAACGGCGCCGGCCATTACGCGTTTCCTCTGCTGCCTCCGGCCATCTACAGACTGGAAGGGTCGGCCGCTGGATTCAAGCGTGTTGTGCACGAAAGCATCCGGCTCGAAGTGGCGCTGGATCTCGACGCGAGCCTGAGGTTGGAAATCGGCCAGACCAGCGAAGTAGTGACGGTTTCCGCGAGCACTACCGGATTGGAAAGCGAATCGGCGACCATCGGGCACCTGATGGACAACCAGAGGCTTATCGAACTTCCCACCAATGGCAGGAATAGCTACGGTTTCGCGGCCCTGCTTCCGGGCGTACGCGCTTCGGCAGGATTCAGCCAGGTTGCCTACGGGATGTACAACGACCAATTTGTTTCCATTAACGGCTCGCGCCCAAACCAGAACGGTTTCTACCTAGATGGCGGCATCAACAGCGAACCTGCATTCAATGGCCCGGGGATTTTTCCGGCGCTCGACTCGGTGGAAGAGTATAAGGTCCAAACCCACAACTACAGCTCGGAGTTCACCAATGCCGCGGGCGGGGTGATCAATGTGGTCACAAAATCCGGAACCAATTCGTTTCACGGCAGCCTGTATGAGTTTCTGCGCAATGACCAACTCACCGCCAATAACTTCTTTTTGAATGCCGCCGGGCAGCCTCGGGCACCATTCCGTTATAACCAGTTCGGCGGATCTTTCGGCGGTCCGGTAATCATCCCGAAGCTCTATCGGGGAACGGACCGGACGTTCTTCTTTGTCTCCTACGAGGGCTTGCGGTGGAGCCGCGGGCTGCCCACCACGGCAACCGTGCCGTCTGATTTGCAGCGCGTGGGCGACTTCTCGAAGACGCTGAATGCGGGCGGTGGGTTGGTGTCGATTTACGATCCGGTATCGACGCGTGCCAACCCGGACGTAGCAGGCCAATCCATCAGAACGCAGTTCCCCGGCAACATCATCCCGGCCAACCGGATGGATGCGGTGGCGCGCAACCTGGTGGCATGGTTTCCGCATGCCAACACGGCCGGAACAGGACCTGCGGGTATCAATAACTTCATTTCCGATTACTCCGGAGCGATCAACAAGAACACCTTTGCGCTACGGCTCGACCAGGCTATCAGTGACCGGCAAAAGCTCTTTGGCCGGATCAGCCTGAATAACACTACGAATAACCGGCCGGGACTTTGGGGACCGGATCTGGGGCCGTCGTCGTCCTCAGCCGGCGACGACACCTATAACCAGCGCCAGGCGGTTATCAATTACAACAACATCCTGAGTCCGAGCTTTGTGCTTGAGTTGAGTTCGAGCTACGTTCGCTACTCCATGACGCGAATCACCGAAGCGGCCAACTTCGACCCCGTAAAACTAGGCTTCCCCACCTACCTGCATCAATTGCAACCGGCGCTCGTCTCCTGCTTCCCGGCACTGACCATCGCCGGATACAGTCTCACCGTTGCCGTCCCCGATAGCAACAGCGGCTACTTCGGCTATTGCGGTTTCACGCTCAGCGGATACGACACGTTCCACGAGGCCGCGAATCTGCGCAAGACGGCCGGTGCGCACTCCTTCCGATTCGGCGGCGACTTCGGCGAGAACAGGCTGAACTCGTTCGGCGCCCGCGCACAAAGCAGCTACAGCTTCGCTACCAACTTCACGCAAGGACCAAATCCCTTGACCGCCAGCAGTACGGCCGGATATGGGTTCGCGTCATTCCTGCTCGGAACAGGCAGCGGCAGTATCACCAGCGACTCGCCCGGCCAGAGCATCGCCTACAAGTACTTCGGGCTCTACTTCCAGGACGACTGGAAACCGTCCAAGCGGCTGACGGTTAACCTCGGCCTGCGCTGGGATCATAACGCTCCGTGGACAGAACGGTACAACCGCGTCGCCAACTTCGATTTCACCGCGGCGAACCCGCTGGCGGCGCCGAATCTTCCGCTGCGCGGCGGGCTCACTTTTCCTGCCACCGGCGGGCTGCCGCGAGGCCAGTATAATGCAGAATGGCGGAATTTCGCTCCTCGCGCTGGGATTGCATTTCAAGCGTCAAAGTCGACGGTGCTGCGCGCAGGCTTCGGCATCTTCTTTGCGCCAATGACGGGCGGCGGATTCAACAGTTCCGCCGTACCGGCCAGCGGATACTCAACCAGCACGTCGTGGGTTGGCACTCTCGACAACGTGACGCCTGCCAGTTACCTGTCCAATCCCTACCCGAGCGGTTTTGTTCGCGCGCCGGGGAATACGCAAGGCCTCGCCACTCTGCTGGGGCAATCGGTGACAGCGCTCGATCGTAACCGCAGCGTTCCGTACTCTGAACAATGGAACTTGAATCTGCAGCAACTGCTGCCCGCGAAGCTCCTGTTGGATCTGGCCTATGTTGGCAGCCGTGGCGTCCACCTTTTCGGCAACCTGAACTATAACCAATTGCCGGACAGCGCCCTTTCGATGGGGACCGCTCTCAACCAGCTGGTTGCGAATCCTTTCTACGGGCTGATCTCCACCGGCACGCTGAGTTCGGCGACGGTGGCGCGGAGCCAGTTGCTCCGGCCCTTCCCGCAGTTCACCGGTGTCACCATTTCAAACGAGCCCTACGGTGCGTCCACCTACCATGCGCTGGAGGCGAAACTGGAGCGACGGTTTTCGGCCGGGCTCAGCATGCTGGTTTCCTACACGTTTTCCAAACTGATCGACAATGTGGCCGCGACCACCACCGGGTTCCCAGGCGAAGCGTTCGGTACCGACAATATTCAGAACTACAACAACCTGGCGGCTGAACGCGCGATCGCCTCTTTCGACACGCCGCATAGCCTGTCGATCAGCGCGAACTACGCTCTCCCGTTTGGGCCCGGCAGAAAGTTACTGAATCTCTCTGGAGCCGGCGGTAAGATTGTTGGCGGATGGCAGTTGAACGCGATCAGTGTCTTCAGTACCGGAGCACCGCTTGGTCTCACCACTGCCAGTAATACGCTGTACAACTCGGGCGGATCGGAGCGCCCCAACTGGAATGCTCAGGATCCAAGCCTGCCCGGCTCGGCGTCAAGCAAGCTTACTCACTATTTCAACACCGGCAATTTCAGCCAGCCGGCTGCATTTACGTACGGCAATGCGGGCCGCTTTCTGACGAGTCTGAGGGCTCCTGGCGTGGCTAACCTGGATCTCTCCCTGTTCAAGAATGTGCAGTTGCATGAGCGGCTGACCCTGCAGTTCCGGGCAGAAGCGTTTAACCTGCCGAACCGCGTCCAATTCGCTCCGCCCGGTGCGGTGATCGGATCGTCCTCCGCCGGTGTGATTTCAAGCCAGCAGAACTCTCCGCGCGACATTCAGTTCGGGCTGAAATTGCTATTCTGATTTTTCGCTGCCAAGGATGACATGCTCAGATATTTCTTCGCATTCCTGATCGCCCAAGTTGGACCGCTACATGCGCAAATGCCGGATAGCCCAATCCGCGCAGTCACTGACCCCGGTGTGATCACCACCCGCCAGAGCATCACTCCGGCGGGAGTGCAAAGCGTCTTCACCGGGCGCATCCAGGGAGTCTCGTTCGGGGCGGCGCCATCGGAAATCTGGGTCCTGAATGGAGGTTCGGTATTCCATCTGGACTGGCGCGCCAATCGCGTCCTGTCAAAAATAAACACGGCGGGAACCGGCGGGTTGCAGGGGATTCGCTACGACGCCAGGTCAAAGACCGCACTGGTTAGCGCCACGGTGGATCGCAGCGTCCGGTTCAGCCGCATCAAAGACGGAAAAGCTTCGGTTGTGTCTGAAGGAGTGGGGCGCAACGTGGCGGGCTCATTTGCCGTAGCCAGAGACCGTCCGGTTGCGGTCCTGGCTCTGACTGGCGATGACAAAGCCGCAGTGCTCGATCTGGAATCGGGCGCGGTCAAAGCGAGGTTGGATGTTGGTATCGCACCATTCGGCGCCGCCGTGAATGCCGCGGGCACGGTGGCTTATGTCAGCAATTGGGGAGGGCGGCTCGCAAGAAATGGCGACCTGACCGCGGTGACCGGATACCGTGAAAACGCAGCGCGCGTCGTTGTCGATGCCCGTGGCATCGCCTCCACCGGATCGGTTTCGCGAATCGACCTGGCCGCCAACCGCGTAACCGACACTATCGCCGTCGGCCTGCACCCAACGGCGTTACTTTGGGACGAGGCTCGCGAACGGCTCTTTGTCGCCAACGGCAACAGCGATTCCGTTTCAATGGCCGACACAAAATCCAACCATGTCCTGCGAACCTTCACCGTGCAGCCGTTCCGTGAACAGGTCGCGGGCATTGCTCCCACTGCGCTTGCGCTATCCCCGGACGGAGTTCGACTGTTCGTCGCCTGTGGCGGCATCAACGCTATCGCAGTTGTGAACACCAGGACCGGAGCGATGGAAGGGCTCATCCCAACCGCCTGGTATCCGAGTGGACTTGCCATCAGCCCGGACGGAAGACATCTGGCAGTATCGACGCTTCTTGGCCCCGGCTCGGGTTTCCGGGAAGAACCCAAACGCCGCTTTGTGCATGCGGTGCGCGGCTCGGTAGCGGTGATTGAGGTCCCAGGGACCGCGCAACTGGCGGCCTATACGTCGGCGGTCGCCGAGAACAACCGCCTCGCCATCGGCCCGGCCGCCACCAGCGCGGCCCGACCGGCCAGCGCCACAAAAGCTGTGGCCGTTCCGGTGAATCCGGGCGATCCTTCGACGATCGAGCACGTGGTCTTCATCATCAAGGAGAACCGCACCTACGATCAGGTTCTTGGGGATATGCAGAAAGGGAATGGCGATCCCAGCCTGGTCATGTTTGGCGAACGGATCACACCCAACCAGCATAAGCTCGCCGGCCAGTATGTTCTGCTCGACAACTTCTATGCCTCCGGCGGCAACTCCGCCGATGGCCACCAGTGGCTCACGCAGGCCAACGAAGTGGACTATGCCATGTGGCCCGGCTACGCGAATCGCAGCTACCCCTTCGATGGCTCCGACCCGATCGCGTATTCCAGCGGCGGCTTCCTGTGGGATGCCGCGCTGCGCAAACGCAAGAGTGTACGCATATTCGGCGAATATGCCGGCTCGATAGCCGGCAGCACGGATGATCGGGCCGCGCTCCTCAAAGCGTGGAAGAGTGGTGAGGACTTTACCGGGCGATGGAAGACCGTGGCGCCTATCGCACCTTTGAACGCTTTTCTCGCTCCAAACTATCCTGCCTATTCGACTCGTGTGCCGGACGTGGCGCGCGCACAGATCTTTCTGGCGGACCTCAAGAAGTGGAGTTCAGCCGGCAGCATGCCGAACCTGGCCATCGTGCAGTTACCCTCCAATCATACAAACGGCGCATCCCCCGGATCGTCGACGCCTCAGGCAATGGTGGCCGACAACGATCTCGCCCTGGGACAAATTGTTGAGGCGCTCTCCCACTCGCCCTTCTGGAAGAAGATGGTAATCTTCGTCGTGGAAGACGACGCACAGAACGGGGTGGACCATGTGGACGGCCACCGCACGGTCGCGCTTGTGGTGAGCCCGTATGCTCGCCGCGACACTGTCGATTCCACTTTTTACTCGCATCCCAGCATCCTCAAAACGATTGAACTGATGTTAGGCCTGCCAACACTTTCCATCTTCGACCGCATTGCCACCGATATGCGCGCGAGCTTCCAGGACACGCCTGACTTTACGCCCTATGATGCCGTAATGCCGGAGCAGTCGCTGTTTGACGTCAATCCGCCCGCGAAAGCACTGCGCGGCGTGCCACGCAAAGACGCCATCGCATCCGCGAAAATGCGCTGGGAAGTCCCCGATGCGGTCCCCACGGAGAAGCTCAACCGCATCCTGTGGCGGCAGGTCCGCGGGTTGCAGCGACCCTATCCGAGGACGCCGAGATCGGTGTTCAGTCCACTAGCGCTCGATGTCGACGACGACGAGCGCTAGCAGCCTCAGTCAAAGTTGCCCAGTCAGGCAGCAGGCGTTGGTTTCGCACTACCGAAGCGGCGAACCAAAGCGGCGTTTTCGCCCACCTGGTCTGAGAACTTGTCGTACATGCCGACGATCACACCATCACCGGGCTTGATGTTTTGGAAGGTGCTCTTGAACGCGTCCTCGAGCGATGCCGTTTTTTGCGACAGGCGGCCGGCCGCCAGAATTTTGAACGCCAGGCAGGTTCGTTTGGTCTGCTGGATCATTTTGTACATCCGCGGCGGGTCCAACGGCAGATATACTTCTCCGACTGGAATGGGCGCCTGGCCGAGCAACTTCTCCAAGTCAGCGGCGGAACGGTGGCGCTCATATACGCACGTCATGTAGTAATCGACGTCCCAGCCTTTCGATTCCACGATATCGACCACGGCCGGCATGTGCGTCGAGACACCCACGAGCATGCCGGAATCCCTGACTTCCTTCAGGTAGTCGTTCAGTTGATCGATCTTGCCGGTCTTGAACAGGACATCGGCCGGTTCGCCTGACATCGCCAGGCCGACGCAGCCTCCTGCCTTGAGAGGTTCAATACGTCCCGGCCCGCTGTGTCCGGTGGCCAGGAAATGCATGGGCCGGCCCTCTTTTACCAGTCGCTGGTAAAGGTCGAGCTTGGTGGAACCGGACTGCCAGCAGTTGATCCCCTCTTCCTGGCAGCGGCGCAGCGTCTTATAAACCTGCTCCGGAGTGTAATAGCGGCGCATCTCCTCGTTCAGCAGCGGCGAAGTGTGCGAACCGCCGTTGAACGGGTTGTTGCCGCATACCAGGCGTGAGATGGAATACTTCCCAAGTTTAATCCTGGGCATTCCCGCATCGCCCGTGGCTGCTCCGGCGGAGGTGGTTGTAACAGCGGCCACGAGGCCCGCGCTGCCGAGGAATTGCCTGCGGCTATGTCCCTGTTCGTAGATGCTCATTTTGTCTTCTCCTTGATTCCGGTCAGGCCGGCAATTCGATTTCGCGTTCCGGATCGAAATGAATTCGCCGCCTGTTCTGATATGAGATGTTTCCCAGATGCGCCGCCTGCGCCGACCGGTGACCAGCGCGTGCGTCTTCTTCCGGTTGCCGCCGGCTGCGGCAACAATCCAGAAAGTTCTTGACATGGTCGGCGGTCAAATCGGTTTCCGCATTCACCACGATGGGCGGTGCGCCGCGCTCTGCCGGGAAGAATTCGGATTTGGTGCGGTTGATTCGCAGGTGGCCATTGTCTCCGCAGAATTCGATGCCATCCTTCCCCGCTCCGGCAATCGGAATGTTGTCGTATGTGACCAACCACTCACGCGGGTATTCGAGCACCAGGTTGATGGTATCGGGGGCCGTGCGGCCATTCTCCTTATGCACATAAACGCCGCCGCTGGCATTTGCAGCCACGGGACCATCCTGCTCCATGAACATATGGACGGTGTCGATCCAGTGCACGAACTTATCGGCCAGCACGCCGCCGCTGTATTCGAGGAAGCCGCGAAAGTGAAAATACTGGGCAGGCGCCCACTCACGCTGGGGCAAATCGCCAAGGAACAGCTTCCAGTCCAGGTCGGCTGGTTTGGTTTGCATTCCTTCAGGTACCCGGTGGGCGCCGCCGGGATCGCTCCACCACGTGCGAACGATGCGGATCTTTCCGAGCCTGCCGCTCGTCAGGTAGTCCTGCTTGGCGCGCAGGTAATGCGGACCAGAACGCTGCTGTGCGCCTACCTGGCAGATGCGCCCGGTGCGGCGCGCGGCCTCAATGACGGGCGGACCCTGTTCACGGCGGCTTGTGAGTGGCTTCTCGACGTAAGCATCCTTGCCGGCATCCATGGCGTCGATCGCCATACGGGCATGCCAATGGTCGGGAGAGGCGATCAGCACCGCGTCGATATCTTTGCGCTCGAGAACCCGATGGTAGTCAGCGCAGCCATCGGCGCCGGGGGCGTCTGCCTTGGTTTTTTCGATCTGACGCTGCCACACGTCGCACAGAACACGCACGTCCACCTGGCCGGTTTTTTGAAAATGGCCCATGACGAATGGCCCGCGCACGCCGCAGCCGATCACACCAAGCTGCAAGCGGCTATTGGCGCCCAGCACTCGGGAATAAGAAAGCGCAGTCAGACTGGCGGCGCGAAGAAGACTTCGTCTTGGGAGTTCGAGGTTGCTCATGGTTGTCCTGATAACAAGAGTGATGCGGATCGCGATATCCGATTCTGCTTCGATTAGAACAGGTCAATCTAAAGAAGACCTTAGGAAATTCACATGTAACAGAACATTCATGGAACGCCTGCCTCGATTCCCTTTCTTTGCCCTTCGCGGAATTGGGGCCTCCTCCGATGGGAATGAACTATCGGCATCGAATTGCGGCAAGGCCAGGATATCGGGCATTAGCGGAACTGCAATACCTCGGCAGCGTGGCTTAACTCCGCACTCACCGCGCCTGATTGATTGCGCTGAAACCAGGGCGGACCGGGAGCAGCACCGTTAAATGGGCGGGAGTCGAACGCCCGGCGCGGACGGCAGCGAATGAAGAGAAGGATTCCTCTGGCCTTAGCTGGATAAAGCCTGGTCGAGGATGGCGATCGCCCGATCCATCTCTGCGCGTGAAATGGTGAGCGGCGGGGTGAGTGTGAGAACAGTGCCCATCGTTACCTTGAAGCTTAGGCCCATCGAAAGCGCACGGTACATCGCCCGCTCGGCCAAGGCTGCACTCTCCATCTCCACTCCGAGCAGAAGTCCCAACCCGCGTACCGCGCGGATCGCCGCGTGCCGGTCCTTCAGCACCAATAGTTCGGCCAGCGCGTACTCCCCCATTTCGCGGGCGCGGCCGGGAAGCCGCTCCTCCTCAATGTATTCGATCGCCGCCAGCGCGGCGGCGCAGGCGACGGGGTTCTTTTCGTGAGTGTAGTGTCCCAGAGCGCCATCGCCTGCAACGTCCAGGTCTTCGCGGGCGATCATGGCCGCTAGCGGAAAAATGCCGCCCCCCAGGGCTTTGCCCACAAGCAGTATGTCCGGCGTCACGCCGAAATGCTCACAAGTGAACATGCGCCCAGTGCGGCCCAACGCATGCGGGATTTCATCGCAGATCAGCAGCGCGCCGTGGCGGTCGCAGGCCTCTCTCAGGATTTGCAGATAACGCGGCGGAGGGATGAGCGAAGTGGCGCGCACAGTTTCCACAATCACGGCCCCCACTTCGCCTTCGCGGCGCATGACGTAATCGACGTGCTCGGCGCACGCGCAGGAACACTCCGTGCCGCAGCGCCACGGGCACTGCGCCGGATCAGGCGGTGGAACATGTAGCGATCCGGGCATCAGCGGTTCCATGCCGCGGCGGAAGATCTCTTCACCGCCGATCGAGATGGTGTCGAGCGAAGCGCCGTGAAACGAGTCCCAAAGCGAGATCGTCTTGAAGCGGCCGGTAACGGCCCGGGCGAGCTTAAGCGCCATTCCGGCCACCGCGGCGCCGCTGGGCGCGAACAGCACTTTGTTCAGCCGGCCCGGGGCGAGTCCAGCGAGTTTCTTTGCCAGCCGGATGGCGGGGAGATTCGTGTAGCGGCGTGTGCAGAACGAAAGTTCGTGCATCTGGCGCGCGATGGCCTCGATAACATGTGGGTTGGAGAATCCGGCGTGATGGACGTTGTTGCCGTGAAAATCGAGGTAGCGGCGTCCCTGCAGATCTTCGATATAACTGCCTTCGCACCCGGCCAGGACGTTCAGACACGGCGTGGAGAGCGATTGATGCAGGAAGTAGAGCTCGTCTTCGGCGAGCCACGCGCGCGTGGTGGAATCGAGTTGCTCCGCGATCCAGCGCTCGCGTTCCTCTGACCGGTTGCCTTCTCCTTCAGGACTCATGTTGCAACTCTACCCCAATTTCAGGCAGTACTTCCCGAATCGCATTGGCGAGGCGGCCGATGTCAGCGGGGACGATGTTGCCGATCGTGCCGATGCGAAACCCTTCCTCCGCGGCGAGTTTCCCCGGATAGACGATGAAGCCACGCCTCGACAGTGCTTCGTAGAACTTCGCGAAACTGAAATCAGGGTGCGGCGGATTGCGAAAGGATGCAATAATCGGGCTGCGAAACTCTGGATGCAGGAAAGGCTCAAAGCCGATGGCCAGCATCTCCTCCATTAGAGCTGCGTGATTGGCGGAGTACCGTGCAAACCGGACTGCGATACCTCCCTCCTCCTTCAGTTCCTGCAGCGCTATGCGAAACGCCAGCAGCGATTGAATGGGAGGCGTGTAGCGAAACATGCCGTCGGTTTCAAAGCCGCGCCACTGGTCGAAAAGATCGAGGCTGAGACTGCGCGCCCGGCCATCGCAGGAAAGCAGATGTTCCTTCTTTGCCAGTACAAATGCAAAGCCCGGAACTCCCTGGATGCACTTGTTGGCGGAGGAGACGAGGAAGTCGATGCCACAACGGGCAAAGTCGATGGGAATGCCGCCAAAGCTGCTCATGGCGTCAACCACATACACAACTCCGGCGCCGCGGACGACGGCCCCAATTTTCTCGATAGGATTGAGAATGCCGGAGGTGGTCTCGCAGTGGATTACTCCGGCGTGGGTGAACGGCCCCTCCTCGCGCAGCACACGGGCCACGCGCGCAGCTTCCACCGGCTCGTTTTCCTCAAACCTCAGCACGACGGTTTCGATGCCGAGCCGTATGGCGATCTCGGCCATGCGCCGTCCATAGGCGCCGTTGACGAGGGCGAGAAAACGGCCGTCGCGCGGGATGGCGGAGCCGATTGTAGACTCGACTGCAAACGTGCCCGATCCCTGCATAAGCACCGCATCATAGTCCGCTCCGGAAGGGCCGGCCAGTGCAATCAGCCTGGAGCGGATCTCGCGCACGGTGGCGATGAATTCTTCGTCGCGCGAGCCAAGGTCACGCAGCATGGCATGTTTGACTGCTTCACTGGTGGACAGCGGGCCAGGCGTAAAAAGAAGTTTGCCGGTAGTGTTATTCATTGGGACGATGATTCCAGAATAAGGCGGACACGGCCGAACCAGCCAGGGCAATCGCGACAAACGAGGTGAACAGCGTGTCCCATCCCCACCGCGTGGCAACCTGCGCCACCAGGTAGGGCGAGAGCAACTGTCCCAGCGAGGCGACTCCGTTGACCAGTCCCGCCGCCGAGGCCGCACCGCCGGGTCCGCCGGCATCCTGCGAAGCCGCGCCCTGTAGCAGCGTGTCGGGGCCAAAGGTCATGATTCCGATGATAGCGATTCCAGCGAGTGCGCCGCCCCAGCCGAGCGCCGCCAGGCGAGGCTGCATGAGGCAAGCCAGAGCCAGGCAGGCCAGCATGACGCACACCACCGGGTAGCGTCGCGATCGCATGAGTTTATCGGAAGCATAGCCTGCCAGCAGTGCGCCGCCGATGCCAGCCAGTTCGTATACCGATGAGAGGTAGCCGGCTTGTTCAGGGCGGTAGTGGAGTTGTTCCGTGAAGTAGAGAGGCAGCCAGAAGAGGAAAGAGTAGCGCGTCACCTTGACCAGCATCGCCGTGATCGCGGTGGCCCACGCGACGGGACGCCGGACGATGGCGCGATAGGCTGCGAAGGGTAGGTGCAAGGTCTCCGCCTGGGCGTGCGCCGAGCCTTCAGATGGGCGGTCGCGCGCCAGCAGCAGGAAGACGGTTGCCACCGCCAACAGCAACAGCGCGGGGAGCACGAAGCCCTGACGCCACTGGCCGCCGCTTACCAGCCACGAGGCGAATATCGTTGCCAGGAATCCGCCAAGAACGTAATTGGTGGTCCACCAGCCCATGACTACGCCGCGTTCGGCGGGCCGGAACCATGCCGCCATGATCTTGAGCAGGCCTGGCCAGCCGCTCGATTGCGCCAGGCCGTTGACCATGCCTAGTGCAAGCAGCGCCGGGTACACAGGACTGGCGAACATTCCAATATTGGCCACCGCTGCCAGTGTGAGTCCGGCGCCAACCACCAGGCGTGGAGAGAAGCGGTCAGCAAGGCTTCCCATGAGGAACTGTCCGGCCGAATAGCAGAGGCTATAAGCGAAGAGGATATCCGCCAGGTGCAACTTCGAAATACCGCCCGCGGTGTTCAGAAACGGCATCAGGACGCTGAAGTTCTTCCGGCATAGGTAGAAGCCGGCATATGCGAGCCACGTAGCCGCGAAGATGCGGGCACGCGGGGAGATAAGAAACGGGCGGGCAGATCCGGTTTGTCCCGTCCCCAGAATGTGCGCGGCAGTGCTCACTGGTTGATGTTTTTCCGCCCGATTGGACGCCTTTCGCTATCGATCTACAATTCTCACCTGCGATCCGATACAACTTGATGAATTTGCCGTCACCGCGACACGAAAACGGTTGCCGGTTCCCGTCTTTTCCCACGCCACACCGTGCGATTTGAACAGGCTCAGGCCGGTTCTCGCCATGACGGTTGGGGTACCCTTACCGTATATGCCAACCAATCGCCGCTTCGCTCAAACGCTCATCGTGCTGATGGACGGCCTCGGACCGGATTATGTGAATCGGTCTGATATGCCGGTGGTGAAGCGAATGATGGCATCCGGCTGCTACGGCGTCGGCAAGGGGGTACTGCCTTCGGTCACTAACGTCAATAACGCGTCGGTGGTCACCGGCTGTTTTCCGAACCGGCACGGGATCGTCTCCAATTTCTACTTCGACCGCGCAACCGGGGAGTCAGTGCTGATGGAGGATGCGAGTTTCGTCAAGCGGCCGACTGTGTTTGAGCGCGCCTCGCGAGCCGGGCAGCGCAGTGCGTTGGTGGCGGCAAAGGACAAGATCCGGACATTACTCGGCCGCGGAGCCTCGATCGCCGTTTCCGCCGAAGCCCCGCCGCCGGAACTGGTGGCAGCGGCAGGCCCAAAACCGCCACTATACTCGGCGGAGGAAAACTACTGGACCTTCCGCGCGGCACGGCACCTATTGCGCAATGAATCGATTGACGTGATCTACCTGAGCACAACCGATTACGTAATGCACCGTCACGCGCCTGAAGCGGCCGAATCGCTGGAGCATCTGTATACGCTTGACCGGATGCTGGGAGAGATGGTGGACGATAATCCGTCGCTGCGCGTGCTGCTGACTGCCGATCATGGGATGAATTTAAAGACACGAGGCATCGACGTGGCGCGCGTACTCGCGGCGTCTGGCGTGGAGGCAGAGGCGGTGCCGATCATTCGCGACACCCGGACCGCGCACCACCAGAATCTGGGAGGCGCCTGTTACGTGTATCTCAACAACCGCCGGCAGACGCGCAAAGCGCTTGACGTTCTTCGCCGTGAACCGGGGATTGAAGAAGTGTTTCCCCGCCGCGAGGCGGCCAGTACGTTCCAGCTCGCGGCTTCACGAATCGGCGATTTGTTTGTGTTGGGCGCCCGCGATGTAGCGTTCGGCTCGCTCGCCACGGCCCGGCAGGAGATCCATGTCCGTTCGCACGGATCCAGGTATGAGCAGGATGTCCCCCTACTCCGTTTTAACGCCCCGGAGTCTCGGGAGCCGAGGTATAACCTGGACCTGGTGCGGCATTTGAAATGGCCAGATCGCGCATAGCACCGATCCCCCGCTGCGCGGCTGCATTTGACGGATTCAGGATATTCCAGGTCATTTGCCTGTAACATCGGTCCTGCATGCTTGTGTTTCACCGCCCTGGAGGTAAACACGAATGCAATTCCGCTCTCATTTGCTCCCTATTCTCTGCCTGCTGCCCACGTTGTCATATGGCCAGCAAGGCAGCACCGTCGGTATCTATGGCACGATTCAAGATCCGCAACACTCGCCGGTTCCACAAGCGACAGTGAGCGCAATCCAAATCGAAACCGGACGCACGCGCACCACTGTCACCAATGCCGCGGGCCAATACACGCTGGACCTGCTGCCGGTAGGCGCATTCCGTTTGACGGTGGCGCATCCTGGCTTCGCCCGTTACGAGCGCACCGGCCTGCAATTGCAGATCAACGACAACATCAAAGCCGACGTGACCCTGCAACTTAGTTCGGTCACCACAACCGTGGAAGTCAACGAAGGTGCGGAGATGGTGCAGACACGCGACGCTCTGGTGCGCGAAGTGGTGGACGCACGGCGCGTGGCCGATCTTCCGCTCAATGGCCGCGTACTGGCCGATCTGGCGGCGCTGGCGCCCGGCGTGGTGCCCGCCAATGGCGCGCAATCCACCCAGACTGGCAACCAGGGTAACGGATATAAGGGAGCGTTGAACACACGCCAGTTCATGATCAACGGGGCGCGTCCCAATGAGACCGCGTACACGCTCGACGGCGGCGACAACAACGACATTATGTATAACGTCGGACTGCCGGCGCCGTTTCCCGACGCCACGCAGGAGTTCAGCATCCAGACCGCGGGACAGGGCGTCGATATCGGGCACAGCGTAGGGGGGACCATGAACGTGGTCACCAAAAGCGGAAGCAACTCGCTGCATGGCGGCGGCTTCTGGTTCCTGCGCAACACCGCCTTGAACGCCAATAACTTCTTCTCCAAAACTCCCGATAACCTCAAACGGAACCAGGGTGGCGGGACGCTGGGCGGCCCCATCCTGAAGAACCGCCTGTTCATCTTCGGCGGCGTGGAGCGGAACTGGGTGCGGCAGATCAACGGAGCAAACAGCACCACGACGATGCCGGCCCTGCATCGCACCGGCAATTTTTCCGACGTGAAGACCGCCATTCTCGATCCCACCACCGGCAAGGCGTTTCCGGGTAATATCATTCCGGCCACGCGGCTCTCGCCGGCCATCCTGAAATTGCTGGAGTGGCAGCCCGCGCCCAATAGCGGCACCAAATATGTTTATCCGACCTACAACCAGGTGGACATCGACCAGGAGGTTGTCCGCGTCGATTATCAGTTCAACGACAAGAACCTGTTCTACGGGCGGTTTTTCCGCCAGAACGGAGTCAACTGGTATCCGGCGGTAGGTCAGAACATGTTCTCGGTGAAGAACGGCGGCTGGATGATCGATGATAATGCAACGATTGCGTGGACGTTCATCGTGAATCCGCGGCTAACTTCAGACGCGCATTTCACGGGATTCTACGGACCCGCCGAGCGCACGCTCAATTGCGTGTGGGGCGACATCCTCAAGTTTGGCGTAGATATCAATCCGCGCTCCTGCGAGGTGAGCATCAGCATGACCGGATCGAACACCGTGTCGCTGGCCAGTTCGTCGCGTACCGCCCCCTTCCGCCGCGGCAATCTGGCATTGACGAATTCCTGGCGCTATGCGCGCGGTTCGCACAGCCTGGTGTTTGGCGGCGATCTGCGCTGGTCGCGATATAACATGTACAATCCGTTCCACGGTTCGGGCGTGTTCACCTTCAGCGGCGCCAGCAGCGGATACGGGCAGGCCGATGTGATGATGGGTAGTCTGTACAGTTTTCTGCAAGGCAACGGCACGCTGGAGTTCCGCCGCCAGCGGTATCGGGCGCTCTATGCGGGGGATTCGTTCCGCGCCACGCGCCGCCTTACGCTTAACCTCGGCCTGCGCTGGGAACCGTTCAGCTTCGTCAGCGACGTGCGCAACCGCAACGTGCAGTTTCGCCAGGATCTCTACGCCAAAGGATGGGTTTCGCAGATGTGGCACAACTCGCCTCCCGGCCTGATCTACCCCGGCGACGTCGTGGATGGCAATACCGTTTCGCAGACCGCCACGGACATGACCAAGCTGCTCTTCGCACCACGCGTGGGTTTCGCCTGGGACGTCGCCGGCAATGGAAAGCTCAGCGTCCGCGGCGGCTATGGACTTTACTACAGCACCCCGGAAACTTACCTGCTCAACGGCATGACCAACCAGGCGCCGTTCGGCTACGATCAGACGCTGCTGGGCGGTTCGTTCGACGCGCCGTATCGCGGCCGCGAGAATCTGAATGTGTTCCCGCTCAAGGACTCTTTCACCAACCCCAATATGCCCTTCCCGGCGGGTCAGACTCTCACCTACGCACTGGAGCCCAAATACAACGTGCCGTCCACCAATTCCTGGAATCTGATGATCGAACGCCAACTGGGCGATTCGTGGCTGGCTCGCGCAGGGTACGTCGGGAGCCGCACCAACCACCTGCCCAACACGTATGACATCAATGTGCCCGTCTACAACACTTCGCAGACACTGCTGCAGAATCAGGGTACGATCGACCAGCGCCGTCCACGCCCGCAATTCAGCAACCTATACGTGTTGTGCTCCTGCCTGCCTTCGAACTACCATGCATTGCAGCTAACTTTGAACAGGCGTTTCAGCCGCGGCCTGAGCCTGCTCACCAACTACACCTGGTCCAAGGCGCTCGATTATGTCTCCGACGGCATGGACGTGCAGACTGCCATCAGCGCGCTGTACAATCCCTACAATCCGCTTGCGTACCGCGGCCCGGCCGACTGGAATGTTCCATACCGGTTCGTCGAGTCCGCTGTTTACAAGATTCCCGACGCCGGCAAACGGCTGGGATGGATGCCTCTGAGCATGGTGACGCGCGGATGGACGCTCGCAGGCACTCTGACCGTGCAGGGCGGACGGCCGTTCTCCCTGACAACCAGCGGCGACGTGACTGGCGGCGCTGGCACTGCGATGGCGGTGCAGACCGGCCCGGTGACGCTCGACGGGCAAAGCCGCGGCCAGCAGATCGCGCAATATTTCAATACCGCCAACGTGGCGGCTGCAACCGCCAACACGCGCGGCACCACCGGACGCAATCGCATGCAGGGCCCCGGATTCAGGAACCTGGACACATCCATTTACCGCGATGTAGCCTTGCGCGAATCCATGTTCCTGTCATTCCGCTTTGAAGCGTTCAACGCCACCAACCGGGTGAACCTGAGCAATCCGACCGGCAGTGTCGGCAGCGCCACCTTCGGCCAGATCTCCAGCATCGTCGGAGAACCGCGCATCCTGCAGTTCGCTCTTAAGCTTAGATTCTAAACGGAAGCGGCTGCCGCCTGCGTCTCAGCACGCAGGCGGTAGTCGTTTGGCGTAGTGCCGAACTCACGGCGGAATGCGACCACAAAATGGCTGCTTGTTTTGAACCCCAACAGGTAGCTGACTTCCTTCACCGAAAGGGACCGGTCGCGCAGCAAGTCGCTGCCACGGCGCAACAGCAGACGGTTGAAGAAGCTCGCCGGGCTCTCCTTCGCCGAGGCGCGAAACAGCCGGGAAAAGCGCTCTTCGCTGCTGCCCAGGAAGCGCGTCAGGTGCTGCATCCGGAAATCATCTTTACGGCACCAGCGCATGAACTCGTAGGCACGCACAAAATCGCGCCGCGGCAACTGCGGTGTCCAATCCACCTCACACCGTTCCACCCGGCCGGCCGGCCAAGCGCGCAGAGTCTCGACAAGCATTCGCATGGCCAGACCCTCCACCACTATGTCGTAGCCGCTACGGCGTTCGGTCAGTTCCACGGCGACATCGCGCGCGCATTCGTTGAGAACGCGCGATGCGATCCGGCCGAGAAATACGGGCATTGTGTGGCCCTCTTCGGTCGCCACCGCGCCTTCCGGGAGCAGGCCGGCGAGCACGCGCCGGTCAACTGTCAGGCAGACCGATTCACATCCGCGGCTGCCCGTCTCATAGCCGCTGGCGTGTTCCACGCCGAAATTGCCAACCATCGCCTCGCCCGCTTCGATCACGTGCGTCTCGCCCATCTGGGCCTTCGATACGGCACCTTCTAGCGAGACAACCACGTTGTATTCGGAGTGGGTGTGTGGGGTGTAGCTCACCGAATGCGCGGGGTGAAAGTGTTGCAGGAAGACGCGCCCGTCCGGCCGCGACCAGAAAGTGCACTCCTCCCGCAGGTTTGATTCCGCCCTCCGCGGATCGAATAGCTGCCCTACGGATTCCGAGTACATGGCATTGATGTTAACATCCGGATCGTTACATCCTGATTACGGGCGTTCGCCGCGGGCAATGCGAGCCGTGATTTCGTCTACCACCGGGATCAAATCCGACGTGGCGTTAATGATGTAATGCGGCCCTTTGGCTGCCAGGCGGGCCCGCGCTCCACCGATGCGTTCGTTCTGTTCTTCCGGCGAAAGCCGCTCCAGCGCTTCCTGCGAAAGGCCGACTTCGTTTCCGTGCCTCAGCACTGAGACCGCCCACATCCCTGCCGCGTGCGCCTCCTCGATATCGGCAAGCGTATCGCCGACTTTGACGAAGGCCGACATAGGATACACATCCAGTTGGCGGGCGGCGTAGAACGCCATCCACGGCGCTGGTCTGCCCTTGCCGACCAGGTCGGGGCACACCCATAGATCGGGCTTGTAGCCGCCTTCTTCGGCGAGCCGCATCAGGTCACCCATCATGCCCGTATCGAAGCCCGTCGTGTTCGCGATCTTTATGCCGCGGGTGCGCAGTTGGCGCGTCACTTCGGGCACGCCCGGAATCACGTCGCAGTGGCGCGGCAGGATCTCCATCTGCAGCGGAGTGAACTCGGTGTACAGACTGTCCAGGTCGGCGCGAGTGGGATACGCTCCCTTTGCCTGCTCCCAGCGCTCGCCGATGGAGGCATCGCTCAGCATGGCCCAGATGTGATCCTTCTTATGCGATCCCATGGGGACACGGGCGTCGGCTTCGGTAACGGTCACGCCGTGGCGGGCGAACAGTTCCACGAAGGCCACTACGGGCCCGCGGCTGCCGTAGTCGAGAACGGTTCCCGAGATGTCGAAAATGACGGCGCGCACGCCGTGCTGTTGTGTAG
>Ga0118677_10003596_pt1 | contig 29106 bp, 22 predicted proteins | sample AliMusrvi5mmetaG_FD_86154 | JGI IMG/M metagenome (GOLD analysis project Ga0118677, IMG submission 86154) | reverse complement strand
AGTAGCCGCTCTAATGCGGTCTAAGCTAACGGGCCTGAAGCAGGCCTGTAGTTTCGACGTTCCGTTTTCCTGCCTCGGGGAGGTTTTCGGTGACCTTCTCAATCATGCTGGTAGAGGAATCCCTGACGCAGCTTGCGGGCTGAAACAGAAGGTGCCACCAGTGGTCTGGGGCAGATCACCACTGGCATGCGGCGTTCTCGCGGCCAGCACCTGTTCAGCGGTTCGCGGACATTCCCGTGCGCGGCAACCTCCGCAGGGGTCGCGACCGTGAAGTTTGCGCTCCCTTGTATCAGTGCAGGTCGTGGGGCAGGCGTTCGCCCGCGTCGCTGGGTCGGGGGACGAGACGCCTGCCCCACAACAGGAATAGTCACACGACAGGGAAGAAGAGGTGTCAGTTGGGCGCAGGACAGAGGTGAAACGGGCCAGGAGGTAGCCTGGGGTCTCAATTGCTCTTCGAGTGATCCTCTATTGTTCCTCTACTGGCGGCGGTATTTCCCCGCACCGTGAATCTCTAGCGCTCGGGTGGGCTAGCGGGCGCGGCGTCCGAGCCATGTAGTCGTTAAGGGAGATTAAACTCGGGCCACCGGGTTTGGTTACGATCTTGGTAATAGAAGGCCTATTGTCGTGCCGGCCAGCCGACGATCTGGCTATTCGGCAGCAAGGACCACAACGGGTGGGGACGAGGCGCATCCGGTCAGCCGAACCAAGGCGGCCGCCGCAGCCATGCATTCCGCGTATTTCATGGCTCGACGCATTCTCAGGTCATTATCGGTAGGCGCCTGTGCGATTCAGGGCTGGGACCGATTGTCCGCGCCTGCACGGCAGCCTACAATTTGACCGTTAGGCAGGCGTACGACATTGGTGGCAGCCAGGTGGCTTCGGTTCGGTCCGGGAGGACCGCCCTCCAGATGGACCGTGGTGAGCTCGTTGGCACGAATAACGACCGGGACAGTGACCTCGCCGTAGCCGTTGGCCCGGGCCACCACGCGGTAGTTGCAAACGGGTAGTTCCACCTTTTGCGGTGCCTCCACCACGGTGCCCTTATCGTTGTGTACCCTCCGCAATCGTTTGCCGTCGAGGGATAGAATGTCATAGTCCGAGTAACGGCGGCGATAAAGCTGGCTATTGAAGTCGGCGCCTTGCTCGAAGGCCGAGAACACACACAACGTACCGGTGGGGGCGGTATCGGCCGAGGGGAAAGCAAACGGCCCCACCGGGTCGAGCACCAAAGCTGGCTCACGTAAAGCGCAACTCGACAGCAGGGCCATGGAAGCTACTGTTAGGAGAGTAGGGAGAGTTTTCACAACCTAACCTTGGTCCTGCATTTCAATGCCTGCAAGATTCTGAAAGGAATTTAATGTTGGGCTCATGCGCCTTTAATAATCGTATGGTCTATTGTAGGAGACTTATGCGATTGCTGCTCGTGGAGGATGAAAAGAAGGTGGCCGACTTTGTGGCGCGGGGGTTGCGGGCCGAACGCTTCGCCGTGGATGTAGCGGGAGATGGCCCAGACGCCCTGACGATGCTCATGGCCGCTCAGTATGACCTCATCATCCTGGACCTGATGCTGCCGGGGCTGAGCGGCTCGGAGGTCCTGAGCCGCATTCGTCGGGACCGGAAGGAAGTACCCGTCTTGATCCTGACAGCCCGTGATGCCATGGCCGACAAAGTGGCCCATTTCGAGGCTGGGGCCGACGACTATTTAACCAAGCCATTCGCCTTTGCGGAGTTACTAGTGCGGGTAAAGGCACTGTTGCGCCGTGGGCCAGTGAATCGCTCGAGCGTGCTGCAAGTAGCAGACCTTGAGCTCGATCGCCTGACGCACCAGGTCAACCGCGCGGGCAAACGCATCGAGTTGACCGCCAAGGAATACTCGTTGCTGGAATACCTGGTCGCCAACGCGGGGCGGGTCTTTTCCCGGACGATGATTGTGGAGCACGTGTGGGATCAGAGCTTTCAGGGCCTCACCAACATCGTGGATGTCTATGTGCGCCATTTGCGTGCCAAAGTGGACGATCCGTTCCCAACCAAACTGATCCATACCGTGCGCGGCGTGGGATATTCGATCGACGGCGACTCGCAAAGGTGAATACGCGCTCGCTCAAATTCCGATTGATCGGATGGTACGCCGGCTTACTGACTGGTGGCTTCTTGCTAATCGGCGTCACGGCCTACTTAGTCCTGCAAAACTCTCTGGTCGGGGCGCTCAAGCAGAACCAGTTGCGGCGCGCCAGGCAGGTGAGCCAATTGCTGCTCGATGAAATGCCACGCCAAGGTGAGAAGCGTGTCGGCGATGAGATTGAGGCCCGGTATGCGCCGGCCACCAGTGACCGTTTCGTGCGCATTACGCGCGCCGAAGGAGGGTTGCTCTACGACTCCGGGCCGTCGAAAGACGGGGAATCTCTTCCTGCCGCTCTGCCGTTCTCCGAATGGCCGGGCCGGGCCGAGACCGCGCGGCAGGTGGTCTTACCGGACGGCCGGAAGCTGCTCCTGGTGGCTCGCGAGGTCGGCACGCCCGGTGCGGGACGCTATCTGATTGAAACCGGGGCGCCGCTGGACGACGTGCAGGCTCACCTGCGGCAGTGGTTGCTACTATTGCTTGGACTCCTGCCCCTGGTGGCGCTGCTGGCCTTAGGGGGCGGCTCCTTTCTCGTCCAGCGTGCGCTCTCGCCCGTTGACAAGATCGCCGCCAGCGCGGAGCGGATTAGTTCTCAGAACCTGAGCGAGCGCCTCCCGGTTCCGCCAACGGGCGATGAGTTGGAACGGCTGTCACTCGCGCTGAACCACATGATCCAGCGCTTGGACGATGCCTTCCAGTACTCCCGGCGCTTCATGGCGGATGCTTCGCACGAGTTGCGAACGCCGTTGACGGTGCTTCGGGGGGAGCTGGAGAGCTTTGTGCAGGAGCCTCAATTGCTACCTGAATGGCGGGAGCGACTGGGCAGCGCACTGGAGGAAGTCGTGCGGCTGGCCACTATTGTCGAGGGCCTTTTCGCCATCTCGCGCCTCGACGCCGGGGAAGCCCAGGCCGAATGGGTTCGCTTTGACCTGGCCCAATTGGCAGCCTCGACCACAGACCAGCTCTTCCTGCTTGCCGAGGATAAGGGCATCGAGCTCACCTGCGCCGCGTCCAATGGCATTTGGGTCAACGGGGACCGGGCTCGGGTAAAGCAGGTCGTGGTCAACCTCCTGGATAACGCGATCAAATACACGCCGGCCGACGGGAAGGTCACGGTGGGCGTCCAGGCCGTCGATAGCAAGGCGGTGCTCGAAGTAGCGGACAACGGCGTGGGTATCCCCCCCGAAGCGGTGCCTCGCATCTTCGACCGGTTCTTTCGGGTCGACAAGGCCCGATCACGGGAACAGGGCGGCGCCGGCCTGGGCCTTTCGATCGTGAAGTCGATCTGCGCGGCGCACCATGGGCGGGTCGAGGTCACCAGTAAGCCAGGGGAGGGCAGCCAGTTCCGGGTGGAACTGCCCCTCGCCCCCGCGCTGCCTGGTCAATCCAAGCAAATCAATGATGAGCACTGAAGAATTAGCACCTCTGCAACGGCAAGACGGCTTGCTGCCGTTGGACGCTTCTGGGCAGGACCACCAGATTCCCCCTCACCCCGGCCCTCTCCCCCTCGGCGGGGGAGAGGGAGAATCATCGGTCCATGAGGGGGGCAGTGGTGGCGGCGACAAGAAGCGCCCCCTGCTGTCTGTGTTCCGGCAACAGTCCGTCTGGAAGATCGTGGGGGTGGTTGTTCTTGCCGGCATCTCCGCAACCGTCTGGTGGGGGGCAAGTGCCCGCGCCAAAGTCCATTCGGCCACCACCCCAGTGGTCGAACCCCTGCCGGTTAGCGTCGCCCGGGTGACTCGGCACGATCTTTATAACGAAGCCAGCTTCCCGGCCGAATTCCGGCCCTTTGTGGAAGTGGATCTACACGCGAAGGTTTCAGGGTACGTGCGGGACATACGGGTGGACTTTGGGGATCAGGTCAAGTCAAACCAACTCCTGGCGACACTCGAGGTGCCGGAATTGTTCTCCGAACTGACCAATGCCATCGCGACGGAGCAGAAAGCCGAGGCGGACTATACCAACGCGCACCTGCTCTACGATCGGCTGGGGAAGGTGAACAGTAAGGTGCATCCGGCTTTGGTACCCCAACAGGAGATAGACACCGCCGAGGCCAAAGACCGTGCCACTCTCGCCGCCATCGCTGCCGCCAAAGCCAACGTGGAGAAATACCAGTCCCTGGTCGGGTACACGCGGATTACCGCGCCTTTTGACGGGGTCATTACCAAGCGCTACGCCGACCCAGGCTCGCTGATCCAGGCCGGCACGGCTTCCGATACCCAGTCTTTGCCGCTGGTGCGGGTCTCGGACAATTACCTGCTCCGGCTCGATTTTCCGGTGGACCAGCGATACGTGAAAGACGTTTATGCAGGGGAGCCGGTCGAGGTACGGATCGAGTCCTTGGGGGGGATCATCTCCACCGGCATCATCACCCGAGCCACCCTGAGGGAGAACGCGGACACGCGGACGATGATGACGGAGATCGAGGTGCCCAACCCCAAGCTGCAAATCGTGCCCGGCATGTATTGCCGGGTCCTGCTGAAGGTGGAACGCCGGCCGCAGGCCCTCGCCGTCCCCATCCAGGCGGTGCCGCCTGGCTATGGCGACACGGTGTATGTCGTCAACGCCCAGAACCAAATTGAGGAGCGGACTGTGACCTTGGGCCTGATGACCTCCACGGAATTTGAAGTCACCTCAGGGCTGAAAGAAGGCGAACAGGTTTTGCTGGGCAGCCGTTCGCAGCTTGAGGTTGGCCAGAAAGTGGAACCGAAACTGGATGCCTCCGACAAGCCGATTTGATATGAACGAGCCTCTCTCACCAGAACAACTGGAAGCCTTGGGCCAACTGGACGCGTGCACGCTGGCCAACGCCATTGAGACGTTCCACGAGCGCTTGCGCAACGAGGGTTTCATGGACAATACTGTCCGCTGCCTATTCCCTCGCCTGCAACCCATGGTCGGCTACGCCGCCACCGTGAAGATTCGCGGCTCCATGCCGCCAATGGGCAAGGACCCCTATCCCCAACGAACCGACTGGTGGGATTATGTTAATACTTTGCCGGCGCCGAGGGTTGCGGTGGTTCAGGATGTCGCCACCCGCCCGGGCCTCGGGTCGTTGGTCGGAGCGGTACATGTGAGCATTCTCCAGGCCCTGCATTGCGTCGGGGTCATTACCAACGGTGCGGTCCGGGATATCCCCGCCGCGGACAGCGCCGGTTTCCATTATTTTGCCGGCAACGTTGCTGTGAGCCATGCCTATGTGCATGTGGTGGAGACGGGCACGCCAGTTGAAGTCGGCGGCCTGAAGATCCGCTCCGGTGACTTGCTCCACGGCGACCTGCACGGGGTGCAGTCCATTCCCCTGAACATCGCTGCGCAGGTTCCTGCCGTAGCTGCCGGAATCAATGCCAGAACGAAGGAGTTGATCGCAATCTGTCGCGCGCCCGACTTCTCGCTCGAGAGGCTGCGGGCGGCCATCGCCAAGAAGCCGTTTTGAGCCAGCGCTATGCTCACAACCGCCAGCCTCATGTAACTCATGTAACTGATTTAACAATGTAACCCTTTTGCACTGTGTCTCGCTTTTCCATTCGTTATCCGTATCTCATCATCGTCATCTGCCTTATTGTCTGCGTGGTGGGAGTGAACACCCTGAACCGCATGCCGGTGGATTTGTTCCCGCCCATCAACATCCCGGTGGTCGTAGTCGCTACGTTCTATTCCGGCATGCCGCCGGAGCAGATCGAGTACGACATTACCGGCCAGTTCGAGCGCATGTTCACGCTGGCCTCGGGTTACCACCACATGGAGTCGCGCTCGCTGACCGGCGTGAGTCTGATCAAGGTCTATTTCTTGCCGGGCGCCAACCCGGATTCCGCCGTTACGAGCATTGCCAACCTGGCGATGGCGAGCCTGCGCTACCTGCCCCAGGGCACACTGCCGCCCATTGTCATGAAGTTCGATGCGTCCAGCCTGCCCGTGTGCCTGGTCACCCTGAAGGGCAAAGGGCTAAGCGAAGCCCAGCTCCGCGACTTGGGCCAGTTCACCGTGCGCAATCAAATGGCGGGCATCCCGGGCGCATCGATCCCGCCGGCCTTCGGCGGTCGTTATCGCCAGATCATGGTCTATGTGGACCCGCTCAAGCTGGAGGCGCACCAGTTGAGCGTGATGGACGTCGTGCGTTCGGTCAACGAGGCGAACCTGATCCTGCCGGCCGGCGACGTGAAGATCGGGCCTTACGATTACAACATCTACGCCAACAACCAGATCAACGCCATGAACGACATAGATATGGTGCCCCTGAAGACGGTGGGCGAGGCGTCGGTGCTGGTGGCGGATGTGGGGAAGGCCGAAGACGCCTCCCAGATTCAATACAACAAGGTCCGGATTGACGGCCAGCCCTCGGTGTATGTGCCGATTCTGAAGCAAGGCGGCGACGCCAACACCATCGAGGTAGTGGACGGGGTCAGGAAGATCGTGGAGAACCTGAAGTATGTGCCGCGGCGGTTGGTGCACGATGTCGTGTTCGACCAGTCGGCGTTTGTGCGCACCGCCATCGACACCTTGGTGCACGAGGGCACTATTGGCCTGGTGCTGACCGGGCTGATGATCCTCGTATTCCTGGGCAGCATGCGTGCCACCGTCGCGGTATTCCTTTCCATCCCGCTTTCCGCCCTGGCGGCCTTCATCGCTCTGGGCCTGGGCGGCACCACGATCAACGCGATGATCCTGGGTGGATTGGCGCTGGCCTTCTCGCGGCTGATCGACAACTCCGTAGTCGTCCTGGAGAACATCTTCCGGCACCTGGAAATGGGGGAAGACCCGAGGGTCGCGGCCGAACGCGGGGGCGAGGAAGTGGCCTTGCCGGTGCTGGCCGCGACTTTGACTACGGTAGTCGTATTCTTCCCGGTCACGTTTCTCTACGGGGTCAGCCGGTTTCTGTTTTCGGCGTTGGCCCTGTCGGTAGTACTGTCGCTGTTTGCCTCCTACTTTGTGGCGATGTCGGTCGTGCCACTCTTCTGCGCCAAGTTTATCAAAGGCCATCAAGCACACGAGGGCGCAACCGGAAATCCGCACTCTGAACTCCCCACTCCGCACTCGATCGGTTGGGGCCAGCGCTTCAACGCGTGGTTTAATCGCGGGTTCCACCGAATGCTCGATCGTTACGAAGGAATGCTCAGCATCTCGCTCCTCCGGCCCCTGGCCACGGTGGTGGGTATCACGGGCTTATTTCTGCTCAGCCTGGTCCTCTATCCGATGATCGGCCGGGCCTACTTTCCCCGGACCGACCCGAGTCAGTTTGTTATCAGCGTCAAAGCGCCTTCCGGCACGAAGCTAGAACTCACCGAGCAGTATGTCAGCCGGGTCGAGGACGTGGTGCGCAGCATCGTGCCCAAGCGTGATCTGAAGATCATCGTTTCCAATATCGGCACCACTCCTGGTTTTAACTCCATCCTCAACCCGAACTCTTGCCCAAGCACTGCCACGGTGCAGGTGGGGCTTAACGAAGGCCACCACCTCAGCAGCTTTGCCTACATGAACCTGGTGCGCGCCCGGGTCCGGCGCGACCTGCCGGAACTCAGCACTTACTTGCAGACCGGCGGCCTGGTGGACGCGGTTCTCAACCAGGGCATCCCAGCGCCACTGGACATCCAGGTGACCGGCATGGACTTGAAGCACCTGCATGGCATCGCCAGCCAGATCGCCCGGCAGGTGCGCGCGTTGCCTGGGGTGAGCGACGTGCTGATACCCCAGGACGTGGATTACCCAGCCCTAAAGATCGAGATCGACCGCGAGCGTGCGAGCGAACTCGGGCTCAGCACCAAGGAGGTCACCGACAGCCTGATCACGGCGCTGACCTCCAATGGCATGATCGCCCCGAGCTATTGGATTGATCCCAAGAGCGGCAACAACTACTTGCTGACCGTCCAGTACCGGGAGGGCTACGTAAAGAGTCTCGCCGACCTGGGTGCTCTGCCTCTACGGGCGGCGCACCTCTCGCAGCCTACGCGGCTGGATTCGGTCGTCCGCATCTCCCGCGTTCCCTCTCCCACGGAGGTTGACCATTACCAAATTCAGCGGACGATCGATGTCTACGTTTCACCTGCGGGCGAGGACGTCAGCAAGGTCTATGCGGGCGTGGCTCAGATCGTCGCTCAGATGAAGCCTAAGCTGACGAAGGACACCGATGTAAAGGTGCTCGGAACAGTCCAGGCCATGCGGGATTCCTTCAGCAGCTTCGGCAAGGGACTGTTGCTCGCGACGGTGCTGGTCTATCTGATCCTGGTGGCGCAGCTCAAATCGTTCGTGGACCCGTTCCTGATCCTGCTCGCGGTGCCGACTGGGATCACTGGCGTGCTGTTGATCCTGTTCGCCACCGGCACTACGCTGAACATCATGTCTCTGATGGGAGTGGTCATGATGGTGGGCATTGTCGTCTCGAATAGCATTCTGATCGTGGACTTCACAAACCGCCTGCGCGCGGAAGGCCGGCCCCTGCGCCAGGCAGTGTCCCAGGCCTGCCGGATTCGTTTGCGGCCGGTGCTGATGACCTCGCTGGCGACGTTGATCGGCCTGTTGCCGATGGCGTTGAAGCTGGGCACGGGAAGCGAGGCCTATGCGCCGCTGGCGCGCGCGATAATTGGTGGACTGGCCGTGTCGGTAGTGCTGACGGTGTTTATTGTGCCGGCGGCGTACTACATGTTTTATCGACGGCGGGAGCCCGCAACCCCCGCTGAACCTGGAATCGCAGCTCCGGGCGCGGCTTAAGGAACAGGGTTTATGAAGAGGGCATTGCAGAAGATTGGGTGGGGTGTGTTGCTTGGCTATGTGTGCTTGAACCTGAGGGGAGCAGAGGTTCAGTCGTTGACCTTGGTCCAAGCCCATGCAGAGGCGCTCCGCAACCATCCGCAAATCCACGTCGCCGATCTCAGGGCGTTGGCGGCCCGGCAGGTCACGCGGGAAGTCCAGGCGGCATATTACCCCCAACTTTTCGGCAATGTCATGTCGGTCGGCACGGCCGGCGACAACACACGCCTGGGCGCCGTCAACGCCTTGAACAACCCCGCTATTTTTGACCGCAACGCCGAGGGGGTGGTGCTCTCCCAGCTCATTACCGACTTCGGCCGGACGGCCAATCTGAGCGGCAGCGCCAAATTCCAGGCTCAAGCTGCGGCGAACACCGCGCTGGCTACGCGGGAGCAAATCCTGTTGGCCGTGGACATGGCCTATTTCGCCGCGCAGCAGGCCCAGTCGGTCACCCAGGTTGCCGAGCAGACGGTAGCCACGCGGCAGTTGTTCCTGGATGAGGTCAGCACGCTAGCCAGCAACAAGATCAAATCGGAGCTGGATGTGGCGTTTGCCAAAGTGAACGTGGACGATGCCCGGCTTGTGCTGAGCCGAGCCCAAAACGACGTGCAGGCCGAGTTTACGCGCCTGGTGAACCTGTTAGGCACGCGCGAGCCGAAGACCTACCACCTGGTGGAGGAGCCTTTGCCAGCGCCCCTTTCCACCAATGTCCCGGAACTGGTCGAGCTGGCTCTGCAATCCCGTCCCGAGCTGGCCAGCATGCGAGACTCGCAGGAGGCGGCGATGAAGTTCGCCCGGGCGGAAAAAGCCCTGCATTACCCCACGATCTCCGCCGTTGGCAGCGCGGGCGTCATTCCCGTGGGCGACTCGCAACTGCCGCAGAATTATGCCGCTGCCGGGGTGAGTGTGAACTTGCCGCTATACGTCGGTGGGCTCTACAACGCGCGGGTGCGGGAAGCGGAACTGCGTGCCCACGCCGCGGAGGAAAGCGTCCGGGACATGGAGAATAATGTGATTCGCGACGTGCGGATCGCTTGGCTCAACGCTCAGAATGCACTCGACCGGCTGCACATCAGTGCCGAATTGCTGGATAACGCCAAACTGTCCCTGGAACTTGCGCAGTCGCGCTACCTCAACCAACTCAGCTCGATCGTGGAAATCAACCAGGCACAGCTCAATCTGCTTTCGGCGCAGATCACCTACGCCAACACCCAATACGAATACCTGCTCCAGCGGTCGGCCCTGAGCTTCCAGACCGGCTCGCTTCGCTGAGCAGTGCCACCCTGTGGGCGACGAAGGAAGGGCTGCGCGTCTTCAAACGACCTACAATAGTCGTTTCCTAACTAGCACGTTGGCCTTGCTTCAACCGACGTTAAGGTGTTGCAGGAATCAGGTTCATTCCGAAGATCAGGGACATCTTTGGCGAATTGCGCACTGCCAGTCTGAGAGTGCGCACGATAATTGAGGGAGAGTGCCAAGCAGTAACTGATCAAATGGGAGGATCTGCCCGCGGCAAATGGACCGGAATGACCTTGGTGCGGTGCTTTCCTTTCCTGGCCAGACTACAAAGGAAAAGGAACGCGACGTAGCACGTCTGGATGAGGTCAGCATAAGCCGCGATCTCCAACGAGGCGACGGGTACCCTCACGATGCGGCTACATTCCCGCCCAATGTAATGCTGGCGAGAGCAGTGCAGAGACTGTGCGCCGAACTCACGGCGACAGAAACCGTTGCGGTTCGCCAAAAAGGAACAATTTGTCCGTGGGAGACCGGCCCAAGCGTGGGCCGCGTTTGGAGTTTATGGGTAGGGTTTGGAGGTTCCAATTCCGAGGTGGGATCGACTGTCTTCCTACCCAATCGGCTTCGGGCCTTTATATGCCAAAATCCTGGTTGCTGCCTGAATTCGTTTGTACGCCTTCAGTGGATTCTTCAGTTCGGGATTAGTGAGTGGGTAGGTATGGGCAGTAACGAATGGCAGTAGGGTAGCCTTGACTGTCAGCGGTTTGATACGAATATTTACTCGGAAATAAGAGCATGAACCGCTCGATTCTGACCGTTAGCCCCAGTTCTTACCGCTTGGGCGACAAGGGTTTGCGTGTTCAAGGAGCCCGAATTTCAGTAGATTCTTCAGCTACGGGACTACCCAGCCGCTAACGGAGTCAACCGAGCCCTGCCTCTGGCGCCACTCTGCCAGTGCATCAAGACTCGCTGACTGATGTCGTTCCACTTGTTTGGCCCCAGTATGGCCCAAACACCCTTCCCCGCAACGGACACCAAAACGGACACAAACCGAGTTAGAAATGGTATAGCTGGGTAGTGGCCGATTAAGCTTGAGTAGTCGGGAAAACCTGGCATGTTTTGCTTGTGATTGCTGGGAAAAATGGCCAATTCCGCCCCCAGCCACCACCTTCACAAAGGCTTGTAAAATAAGGATTCACCCCATTTATTGACGATCAGATGATGCTTGTTTTTCACTCGGCAAGAATCTGTCTGTCCGATCTCTGTCCGGTTATTCCGGTTCTGAGGCGTCCGACTGCAGGGGCGGCGGGTATCTCTTATTCTCGTTTAAAACGCTGCACCAGGGCACTCGGGGCATTGTGGCGCGGCGGGACATTCCCGGCTGGTTTCCTTGGCATCGCCTACACGACCGGCCTTGCATCAAATGTGAACTTTTAATGCTCGACCCGGGCCAACCGGTGGCGCGCGACGGCTTTGGTAATCCCCTTGCGCCGGGGCAAGACCTCGATTGTCAAACCGACTCCCTTCTCCCAGCCGACCTGCCCGACGTGAAAACGCCTTTTCAGGAAGTCGACGGCCTCATCCGCCGCGCTCGGGTGCACTGTGACTCTGCCGGGGGACTCTTGACCGGGCGGACGGCAGCCGACGAAGCCAGGGCATTCGGGGAGCTTGCGCTGCATTTTGTCCCGCAAGGCGCGGGCTTCCCTTTCACGCCGCGCGGCTTCGGCCATTTCCGCGATCACTCGCGCACCGTCAGTGCCGCGCTCGCCTGCCAGGTTGAAAGCACCGGTGCAGGCGCTCAATTGAAGTTGTGGAGCTTTACTCTTCATACGCGTGGCATCCGGGCCGACCGGCTCAGGAGTAGAAGTAGCCAAGCTCCCGGAGTGACAGACAGCCCTTCTGGCTGTCGCCGTCGGGCTGGCCGATGACAACGTGGTCGAGCACCTCGATCTTGAGCAGTTGGCCGGCGCGGATAAGGTCGCGGGTGACTTTGATGTCCGCCTCAGAGGGGGAGGAGTCCCCGTTCTGCTTGATGACATAACGGAGCGACTCGCCGACCATGCGATGCTCTTTGAGGTAGTGGTGTTTTCGGATCAGCTCGTTCCATCGAGTCTCCTCCTCAAGGCTGTTGACCCACTCGACGGTGACCGCCTTGGCGGTGGTCGCTCGAAGAATCTCGGTGACAAGATCCTCAGCTTTCGAGGTCCGTTTTATCTGGGCCGGACAAATCATGGCCCCGAGCTCGGCAGCCTCGGTGCGCTTTGTTCAGCCTAGCGTTACATTCCCTTGATCATCAGTACCTTCTGCGCTGATCCGCCGACGCCGTGCGGTGTCCCCGTTTTGATTGCTCACGGCGATTAAACCGAAGGCGTTGATGATGTCCTGACTGTTGGGCAAGCGGACCAGCGAGTGTCGATCGCCAACACACGGTGGTCTTTCCAACGGCGAGGCGCCGGGGCCTGGTCGCCAGCATAGACGGCGGGCAGCACACAAGCCCGGTTCAATTCACAAAAGGCCGTGTGCTTGAGTTTGGCGCGGGCCTGGGTTCAGCCGCAAGGCGTGACGGCAGTGTTCTCCGTGGCGACTTGGGCCAAGGATTCGTTCAAGTGGCGCTGGACCGATTTGACGGTCTTTTGAAGGAATAGTTCGCATCCCCATTGTAAATAAAGGGTGCTAATAAAAGTACAAGAATAATCTTCAAATTCGCGGATTCACTTCTTCCCGCGCGGTTTCATTAGCGCTTCAATTTCCTCGGCTTCAATCGGCACATCGGCCAGCAGGTCCACGTTCCCGCCTTCCTGCACGACGATATCGTTTTCCAGGCGCACGGCCAGACCCTCCGCCGGGATGTAGATGCCCGGTTCGACCGTGAGCACCCAGCCGGGCTGGAAGGTCTCGCCGGCCAGACTGACATCGTGCACGTCCAGGCCGAGCGAATGGCCGACGCCGTGCATGAAATACTTCTTGAGGGCCGGCTTGTCCGGGTCTTGCTTGCGGATCTCGGCCGGTTTGAGCAGGCCAAGATCCACGAGTTCCTTTTCGACCAGTGCCTCAGCCTCTTTCTGCCAGTCCTTGTGGAGTTTGCCCGGGGTGGCCGCCTGGCTGACCCCGCGGAGCACACGCAGGACCGCATTGTACACCTGGCGCTGCCGCTGGGTGAAGCGGCCGTTCACAGGAATAGTGCGGGTCAGGTCAGCATTGTAATTGGCGCAGCCGGCGGCTACATCGAGGAGGAGCAAGTCGCCTGAACGGCAGGGCTGATCATTCTCAACGTAGTGCAGAACACAGGCATTCTTGCCACTGGCTATGATGGGCGGGTAGGCGAAGTTGCCGCCGCGCCGGATGAACTCGCGCGCAAACTCGGCCTCGACTTCCGTCTCCGTTACCCCGGGTCGGAGAAAGCGGCAGACCCGGAGGAAACCATCCCGGGTAATGGCGCAAGCGCGTTGCAGCAACTCGATCTCCACCTCCGACTTCACGCTGCGCAGCCGGTGTAGCAACCGGGCCAGGCGCTGGTAATCGTGCAGTGGATAGCGCGCCTGCGTGTCCCGGATGAACCGTGCGTCGCGGGACTCGACCTCGATGACGGCGCGGCTGTGTTCGTTCGCGTTGAGATAAGCATGCTCGCACTCGCAAATCAGGCGATGGAACAACGGTCGAAACTCTGAAAGCCATTCGACGCGTTTTATACCGGAGATCTTCTTCGCCTCCTCTTTGCTCAGCTTGTGGCCTTCCCAGGTGGCGAGCAGTTCGTTTGGCTCGCGCAAGAAGAGGATTTCGCGCATCTTCTCGTCGTGAGCGTCGGGGTAGAGCAGCAGGATGGTCTCTTCCTGTTCAATACCGGTGAGGTAGAAGAGGTCAGAGTTCTGGCGCAGGGGAAGCGTGCCGTCGGCGCTGGGATGCGGACGGTCGTTGGCATTGACAACCGCCACCGAGTTGGGCAACAGCAGTTTCGCCAGGTTGGCACGGTTGTGAATGAACAATTGCGGATTAATGGGGCGATAACGCATAATTGATGAACGTCGTTGGACTGTTCTATATCCCTGGTCCAGGACGATGGCAAGCTCAAGCCGTAGGACGGCGTGGCACCGCCACCGCGCATTAGTAGGGTAAGCCTCCGGCTTGCCGAGCCCCGGCAACAGGGCCGTTGGGCTTACGAAAAGCTGGATTTGTTGTATTGCAGCTCCCATGATGCGTTCGGCACGCAAGAACATGGCGGCAGCCTTTACGAAGTGACCGAAGGGCTGAGCGAGATCAGGAACGAACTCAGAAGCTAACTGCGAAATGCTCGAACAACTAAAGAAGCAAGTCTGCCAGGCGAACCTCGACCTTGTGCACGAGGGGTTGGTGATAGAAACCTGGGGCAACGCCAGTGGCATCGATCGTGAGGGGCGCTTGATGGTAATTAAACCATCGGGGGTGAGTTACGACGAGATGAAACCCGCGCACATGGTGGTCGTGGCCCTGGACAGCGGCAAGGTCGTCGAAGGCAAGCTCAAGCCCAGTTCAGACACGGCTACCCATTTGGTGCTGTACCGGGCGTTTGTGGAGATTGGCGGGGTCGTGCATACTCACAGTCTCTATGCGACTGCCTGGGCACAGACCGGTCTTCCGTTGCCTGCCTTCGGAACGACGCATGCCGACTACTTTCACGGCGCCGTGCCTTGCACACGGCGGCTGACGCCTGCGGAAATCAGAGGCGACTACGAAGAGGAAACCGGCAACGTTATCGTGGCGACCTTTCGGAAGCGCGATCCATTGTCTTGTCCCGCTGTGTTGGTGGCCAGCCACGGCCCTTTTGCCTGGGGAAAGACAGTGGGGGAAGCGGTGCACAACGCTGTGGTTTTCGAGCATGTGGTGCGTCTTGCTTCTGAGACGCTGCGCATCTCTTCCTCCGCGAGGCCAATGCAACAGGTATTGCTGGACAAGCATTTCTTTCGCAAGCACGGGTCAGGCGCGTATTACGGACAGGCCCCGGCGGCGAAAGCGATCGCAACTGGAAACCATAAACCATAACCAAGAACCTGCGAGGATATCACCATGCAAGAAAGACAGCCCTTAGATCAGCGCTTGTGCATTCATATTCAGTGGAGAACTAGCCTATGAAAAACATCACTCCTTTCTTTGCGGCCGCCCCGTCTGCCGGCTCGACCTTGACCGGTCTGGACTGGCTCGCCATCGTCTTCTACTTTGGGATTCTGCTGTGCGTGGCCTGGTGGGTTGTCAGCCGGGCCAAGGACACCGCCGCTGATTACTTCCTCGCCGGCCGCAACCTCGGTTGGTGGGTCATCGGCGCTTCCATCTTCGCTTCCAACATCGGCTCGGAGCACATCGTCGGCCTGGCCGGCTCGGGCGCGAAGGACGGCGTGGCCATGGCGCATTACGAGCTCCATGCCTGGTGCCTGCTCGTGCTGGCGTGGGTGTTCGTCCCGTTCTACGCCCGCTCGCTGGTGTTCACCATGCCGGAGTTTCTCGAACGGCGCTTCTCGACCGGCTCGCGCTACGTGCTGTCGATCGTCTCGCTCGTCACGTTCATCGTGTCGAAGATCGCGGTGGGCATCTTTGCGGGCGGGGTCGTGTTTTCGACGCTGCTGCCCGAAATCCACCTGAACCTTGGCGGCGTTGAGATCAACAGCTTCTGGATCGGCTCCGTCGCCGTGATCGCGCTCACCGGCCTCTACACCGTCCTCGGCGGCATGCGCGCCGTCGCCTACAACGACGCCGTGCAGGTCGTTGTCCTCATCTGCGGCTCGGCCCTGCTGACCTTCTACGGCTTGCACAAGCTGGGCGGTTGGACCCAACTGCGCGAGCTCTGCGGCTCGGATATGTTTAACCTTTGGAAACCGTTGACGCCCCCGGGCGTCGAGTCCACCTGGGCGCCGGTGATGGAAAAGGCCGCCGACGGCCATATCGTCAAACAGGCCTGGTATTTCAACCAGCATTATCCCTGGCTCGGCATGGCCATCTGCGCCCCGGTCATCGGGCTTTGGTATTGGTGTACTGATCAATACATCATCCAGCGGGCCCTCGGTGCCCCCAACGAGGCCGTCGCGCGCCGTGGCAGTATCTTCGCGGCCTTCCTCAAGCTCTTTCCCGTTTATCTCTTCATTATCCCCGGCCTGATCTGCTTTGCGCTGGTCAAGAGCGGCAAAGTGCCGGAACTGGCGGCGAATTATGACGCCCAGAACGCCTTCCCGCTCATGGTCAAGCACCTCTTGCCGCCGGGGTTGCGAGGCATTGTCGTCGCCGGCCTGCTCTCCGCCCTTATGGGGTCCCTCGCCGGCGTGTTCAACGCCTGCTCCACCCTCTTTACCGTGGACCTTTATGGGAAGTGGAAGCCCAAGGCCACTCAGCATGAGTTGGTTCGCACCGGTCGCATAGCCACCCTGGTCATGGTGATCATCGCCATGCTGTGGATTCCAGTCGTGCAGGGCGCGAACAGCTTGTATGACTACCTACAGGCAGTGCAAGGCTACCTGGCGCCGCCGATCTTCGTCGTCTTCTTTTTCGGCGTCTTTTGGAAACGCCTCAACGCCAAAGGCTGCCTTTATGCCATGGTGGCTGGCTTCGCCCTTGGCCTGTTCCGCATGTTGGTGGACACGCCGGTAACCATGAAGCTTAAAGGCTTCGAACATGGCTACACGCAAGGCTCGTTCCTGTGGATCGTGAACAACATCAACTTCCAATACTTCAGCATCATCATCACCCTATTTTCCGCCCTGGTGATGGTGGCCGTGAGCTACGCGACACCGGCGCCGCAGTACGCGCAAATCAAGAGCCTCACCTTCGGCACTACCACCGACGAAGACCGCTCCAATACGAGCGCCAGTTGGGGCTGGCAGGAAGTGGTGGCGTCCGGGTTCATCCTCCTTTGCATCTTCGGCGCTTACATTTACTTCCGGGGGTAGAACTGCCTCGATAACTCGGATGATGGGTGACTAACACCTGGTCTGCGGCATAATAGGCCAAGAGCAGCACGGCGTCGGTTTTACTGCCGGCGCACGGTGCTTTGTCGTAAATGCGGGAGAAAACGGAAAAAGAAAAAAGGCGCAGTCAGCGAATACTGCGCCCCTATGAAAAAACCCTCAAATAACCCATAGTATTGACAGGGGACAGGGCGTTTCTGTTCAAACGACAGCAAGCAAGCAAGTGCAGTAAAATGGGGCGACCCTGTGGAGAGTCGCCCCTCTACTCCCATGATAACACTAACCTCTGCTAATAGAGACAGTTAGAATTGGATTCTGTTCAAACCTGGGAGGCGTCAATGGAAGCCAAGGCCATTCGGTGGCAGGTCTTCCGAATCGGCGGGGATCCACGCCTTCACTCGCGAACCCAGCGGCACAGCCTCGGTGGGAGAGGGGGTTAGTCAGGCAACGCGAGGTACCGGGAGGTCGGTTACCAGCAGCAAGCCGGCGGGCGCGTTCAGCAGCCTGGGGGCAGTATTGACCAGCGCGGCCATGGTGGCCTGATCGCCTGCCACCCCGCCGTTAATGACAACGTCCAGGGGCGGGTCTCCTTCGATCTGGACAGCGTCGTGGGGGTCAGGGGCATCGAGATACATCCTCAGATCCAGCGTCAGGCAGACCCTGCCATCCACCGTGGCCGTGGCATGCTGGTGGAGCCCGCAAGTCTGGCCTTTCTTGACTGCGAGGTGTTGCGTGCGGATGTCATGGTTGGCCACGACGGCGTCACCCTTCTCGACGATGTTCCTAACCGGCCAGCCTAGACAGTGCGCGATGAGCGCAAGGGACTCCTTCAGGCCGGCGTGGCCGGCTTTGCTCTGCTTGAAAAGCCGGCGAAATTCTGCCGGTGGCAAGCCGCTGCCGATCTTTTTCTGCAACGGCGCGCGCCGGGTTGAAGCATTGACCACGCGTTGGACGTGAATGGCGCGGACGTTGCGGCTGACCCCAGTGAGGCAGATTGGTAAGAGGTCCATGACAAAGCCGGGGTTGACTCCGGTGCCAACCACCCGCGCACCGGCTTTCCGGCAGATCCGGTTGAGCCTCGCAGCTAATTCAGGCTCACGGAGCGCCGGGAAGAGCAGTTCCTCGCACGAAGAAACCACGCTGATTCCTCTACGGGCCATTGGTTCAATCTGGTGGAAGGCGTCTTTGAACCTGGAAACAGAGGTGTGGAAAATAACTTGCGGCTGCCCATGAGCGAGCAATTCCTCAAGCGACCCCCAGACCAGTCGGCCGCGCAGCGCCCTTATCCCCGTCAGGAGACCGAGGTCTTTGCCTATCTTTGCCGGGTCGATATCGACGCCGCCAACGACTCCCGCCCACTCCTTTGAGGCGGCGAGTTTCAGCGTTTCCATCCCGATCGGGCCCAACCCGAATTGTGCAATTTTAATCTTCATCTTCAAGGTGGCGAGGTAATCAGCCGCAGCCGCAGTGGCAAGCAGTAGCCTAACTCGGCCGATGATTAATGAATAGGTTGACAGTTGACAATACAAACTGGCATGTGTGGCTCTGATAATGATCGCCGCGATCCTCGTTATACTCTTCACCAGCTTTGCCGTCGCCGCGTCGAGTGCGGAAAACACCCACGGAATGGTCGCATCTGTCCATCCTGCAGCGACCGAGGCGGGGCTTCGCGTGCTCAAGGGGGGCGGTAACGCCGTCGATGCCGCCGTGGCAGTGGCGTTGACGCTGGGGGTCGTCGATGGTGAAAACTCGGGGATTGGCGGAGGCTGTTTCATTCTCGTTCATCGCCCTGACGGCTCATTGGTGGCCATTGATGGGCGGGAGATGGCGCCGGCTGCCTCCACACGCGACATGTATATCCGCAGTGGCAAGGCCGACACGAAACTCAGCCAAACCGGCGCCTTGGCCAGCGGTGTGCCCGGCGCGCTCGCGGCTTACGAATTCGCCGTGGAGCATTACGGCAAGCGAAAGCTCAGTGAACTTATCCTTCCCGCCGCTGAACTTGCGGACAAAGGCTTCGTGCTCGGGGCAAGCTACGCACGGAACCTTAAGAGCGTGGCCGCTGAAATGGGGCAATTCAATTCATCGCGCGCGGTGTTTTTCAGGGAAGGGAAGCCGCTGGCGCGCGGAGATGTCCTCAAGCAACCCGAGCTGGCGTCAACCTATCGCAGCATCGCGGGGCAGGGGAGTGATTGGTTCTATCGGGGTGCCTTCTCCCAAGCAGTGGAGCAATGGATGAAGTGCAACGGCGGCATCCTGACGGCTGAGGATTTTCGGAATTACCGGATTAGCCTGCGCGAGCCGGTGCTATCCAGTTACCGGGGATACACGATTGCGGGCTTCCCGCCGCCGAGTTCGGGCGGCGTACACGTGGCACAGATGCTTAACATCCTGGAGAGCTTCAATCTGTCCGCTCTCGGCGAGGTCGAGCGTCTGCACGTCATGGCCGAGGCGATGAAGCTGGCGTTCGCCGACCGAGCGTATTGGCTGGGCGATCCGGACTTCGTGAAAGTACCGCGTGGGTTGATGGATAGGAATTACGCGGAGATACTCGCCGGCAAGATCAACCGTGAACGGGTGATACAGGTGGCCGACCATGGCATGCCGCCGGCTTGGGAGACCGATGTTTTTAAGAAGCACACCACTCATTTTTCGGTGACTGACGCCGACGGAAATTGGGTGGCGTGCACCGCTACGATCAACACGAGCTTCGGGTCCAAGGTGGTGATTCCCGGCACTGGTGTGGTGATGAACAACGAGATGGACGATTTCTCCATCCAACCTGGCGTGAGGAACTACTTTGGGCTGATCGGCGCCCACGCCAACGGCATCGCGCCCGGCAAACGCCCGCTCTCCAGCATGAGCCCCACGCTCGTGCTTAAAGGTGGCCAGCCGATCATCGCTCTCGGCGCGGCGGGTGGGCCCAAGATCATTTCACAGGTTGCGCTCGAACTGGTCGGCTTGCTCGATTTGGGAATGAGCCCGGCTGAAGCGCTGGCCCAGCCGCGCATTCACCACCAGTGGTTTCCGAGAGAATTGATGATCGAGAAGACCCTGCCGAGCAGGGTGCAGGTCGGGCTGGCGCGCCGAGGCCACAAGCTTAAGAGGCTGCGATCAATGGGGGTATCGCAAATCGTTGCGCGGAGCTCCGACGGCAAAGGATTTGTGGGCGCTGCTGACCCTCGGGCGGGAGGCAATGCGGCCGGGTGGTAGCTGGGCGGGCCAGGCAGCCTCGAATACCGAGCAAGGATGTCCCGTCAAACCTGCAATGGTATCGAGTGCAGGGGTTAGGGTTTGGTGCCAGGAAGGGCTGCAAAGGGCTTGACCGCCCGGCCCTTCCGGGTAAGTGTAATGTAGCAATAGCGAACTATCCTGTTATGAAAGCGCGGACCTCTCGAATGTTCTTCTTGGCAACCCTCGGCGCAGCTTCGCTGGTGGCCATGAGCGCTACAGCGCAAACCGCTGCACCAGCCACGACTCCAGCACCGACGCCGGCTGCGACGGATCCCGCACCGGTTAAGCTGCCATACGGGGTCGAGGATGTCCTCAAACTGAGCCGTGCACAGGTCAGCGAGGACGTCATCTTGAATTATGTTCATAACACGGGGACGATCTACACCCTTAGTCCGGACGTCATCGTATATTTGCGGAACCAGAGCGTTTCCGATCGCGTGATCAATACCATGCTGGAGCAGCGCCAGAATGTGCCGGTGGAGATGGCCGCTCAGAGCGCGCCACCGAGCACGTCCGTTGCGCCCCAAGCGCCGGCCAGTCCGGATTCCAGCGCGGCGGCTGCCGCACAGGCCTCTTCGCAATATGCCCCGGCTTATGCGCAGGCGCCGCCGGTTTATGCTGAAGCTCAGCCTACGTATGTTCCGGCCTCGACTGTCTACGTGATTCCCTATTCCGGCGGCGGCTATGGCTACGCCAACTCCTACCCGTACTACTCCGGTGGCTATTACGGCTACTGCGCCCCTTCGGTGGTGGTTGGTGTTGGGTACGGCCGAGGATCGGGATACCGAGGTCACTCTGGCGGCTACCACGGAGGGTATCATGGCGGTGGGCATTACGGCCACTCCGGGCATCACTGAGCTAGCGATGCTATCCCTCTGAACTGTCGGCCTTGGCTTGGCGGGCAGAATCTGAACTTCGTTCCCAGGAACTTCCGATGCCCTCGGGATCAAGAAAGCTGTTCTCTTGCACAGTCTCGGCCCCTGTCTTCGGACCTTGCTCACAATCTGGAAGTCAAAATAGGGGCAGCAATGGCCAATTCAGGTGTTGTAGTGGAGGGTGTTTCTGTTGATTTTCTGGGTATGACAGCTTAGGAGCAGGACGGGGGGTGCGTTTGCCTCCCGTTAGCCAACTATAGTCTGGCGTCCAGACTGGCTGTCGGTACATTAGTCAACATCTGATCGCAAGCATGGAATCGAAACAAGATCGCAAAGCGTGGCTCAGAGCCGGAACCGCCGTGTGTGAACCGTCCCCCGTGCCGCAGCAAAAGCCCCGGCGGCTGATCCTGCTGGGCGCGCCGGGTGTCGGCAAGGGAACACAGGCAGAGCTGCTGTGTGCCAACCTCGGCGCCTGCCACCTTTCGACGGGCGACGTTTTCCGTGCTGCCAAGGCGCTCGAACCTGGACAACGCACGCCGGCATTGACGGCGGCACTTGATTATATGCGCCGCGGCGACCTGGTGCCGGATGAGACTGTGCTGGCTCTGGTGGCGGAGCGTCTAGGCTGTCTGCGCTGCGAGGGAGGCTTCCTTCTCGACGGTTTTCCCCGCACCGTCGCCCAGGCAGAGGCGCTGGAAAAGCTTCTGGCGGGTGAACACCTCAAGCTCGACGCCGTGCTAAGTTACGAGTTGCCGCTCGAGCACGTCGTGGCTCGTTTAAGCGGCCGGCGGACCTGCCCGGATTGCAAGGCGGTGTTCCACATCGATGCGCGGCCACCGAAGGTCGCCGGCGTTTGCGATCATTGCGGCGGCATATTGTATCAACGGGAAGACGATCGGCCGGAGTCTATCCGCGTGCGCATGGAAGCCTATGAGCGGAGCACCGCGCCACTGGCGGACTTTTACCGGCAACGCAAGCTGTTGGTGACAATCTCGGCGGAAGGTTCACCGGAGGAGATTTTCAGCCGCTCGTTGGCTGCTCTCAAATGCAACGGATGCTCGTGATGACAATTATCGGCCAGGACCGGCCTGGCCTGGTTGATTCCGTCGCTGGCCTGGTGGCGGAGCACGGTGGGAATTGGCTGGAGAGCCGAATGTCGCGGCTGGGTGGTCAGTTTGCCGGCATCCTGCGGGTGGAGGTGCCAGGAGAGAACGAGCCAGCCTTGGCCGCAGCGTTGAAGAGGTTGGAATCACGAGGTCTGACGGTGGTGGTGCATCCCGACCAGCCCAAAGTGTCTGTGGCCGCCGCTCGCCAGAGCATGCTGGAGATTGTCGGTCAGGACCGGCCCGGCATCGTCCGCGAGATTTCCCATGCACTGGCTGGCTTCGGCGTGAACGTCGAGGAGCTTGAGACCGAGTGCGCCAGCGCGGCCATGTCAGGGGAGACTCTTTTCAAGGCACGTGCCCGGCTCAGCATTCCGGAATCGTCCGACGTGTCCCAGATTCGGCAGCAGCTTGAGAGAATTGCGGCTGACCTGATCGTGGAGATTTCATTTGCGGAGCTGCCCGAGCCGCCCCGCTAGACGATCGAAGGGGCATTTTACGGGGCTAATTCGCCTGGGGACCGGGACCGGGAGCGGTGCGCCGACCCGGTAGATCAACCCCGGGCGGGTCCGGCTGTATCCATTGCGAGTAAGCGCGCGGGCCAAAATACTCGTAGCCTTTGCCTTCGTTCGGCGTTGCCGTAACCATGCTGTGAACGAAGCCGTTCCGCTCCACCTGCACGGTGTGGTAGATCTTCTTCTCTGGATTTTCCTTGAGGATGAACTGGACGCGGCCATCAAGGGCCGAGAATCTCTGGAAGTCCGCATTGCTCTGGGTGGTGAACTTGAATTCCTCGGCCAGATCGCGCTGCATGGCGTGGCTCTTGCCCCATGTGCCGCCCTCGGCGCTGACGAAGGATTTGCCGTTAAGAAGTGCGACGGCGTCGTTGTAAGCGAGGACACAAAGGCAATGACGGCCTGACGCAGTCAGCCACCTCACCAGCTTGTCCTTATGGCCCAGGGCGCTATCGTACGCGTAATTGCTGTCCAGGAAAGTGATGCGTACCACGTCGTCGGGAATCTGGTCCACGGCGTTGAGATAACCGAATACGAGGCTGCCGCCGCCGCTGTGGCCGCTCAGGACGGTTTCCACTTCGCGACCGGCAAGGAGCTTCTTCACCGTGGTGATGATCTCGGGGATCAGCTTGTCGCCATGTGCCTTGCGCCAGGCCGGCCAGCTTCTGGACAACGGTTCGAGATACACAACTACGACCACCCGGTCCGTGATCAGGCTTCGCAGGAAGCGGGTTTGAGCGCCGATGTGCTGAATGTCGTAGTGCCAGTCATCGCCTGGCTGCATTACTTTGCCGACGGTTTGTTCGATCGTGTTTCCATTAGGCAAAGCATAGAAGACCAGCAGGACCTTCTTGCCCGCTGTGAAGGAGGATTGGCCTGGCGCGTTGACCAGGACTTTGACTTCGGGTTCAAAGGTGAACCTGGTAATACGCTCGCTGAATTCCGGGTTATCTAGCAGGCGGGTCAGGTTGGTCGAGCCGGCTTCGGGTCCCGAAGATGAAAGCCGTGGGTTCGGCTTGTCCGAGGGTGGCGATAGAGCATTCGTGGGGTAGCGCGGGTTGGGGATTGGGCCTTCGTTGCTCAATAAACCGGCCAGGGCAGGGTCGGCGAGCACGTCCGCGACGATCCTGCTGGCGCCGTTGACGGTCATCTTCTGCTGAATCAGGCGGGTGCACTGGCTGTAGTCAACCCAGGCGGCGGCATGCTTCAGGTAAAGCGGTTGTATGGGCACGCCGTTGGTCTGGTGCCACCCATAGATAGCGACCCTCCCCGGGGCAGACGCCAGCTTTGCGGAGACCACCACGTCCTTTTGGTGACCCGCGAGCAGTGCTCCCAGAGGGTGCGCTTTGAGTTGCTCCACCCGCTGGGCATGGACGGTCGCATTGTGATTGCTGAATGCCGCCACCGTAGTCATAGCGGGACTGGGGGCGATTGGCGAGGGGACCAGCTTGACCTCGGCCGCGGCATAAATCTCGTCCACCATCTTCGGTGTCGGCAGGGAGCAATGCAGCGCGTCAGCAAGCTGCTGCCCTGTGTTCGGCGAAGTGTTTATCAGGAAATAGTCGTCGTCGGAGCCGACCGCCAGGTAATCCGGCGTCGCATAAAACGTCGCAGTATTGGTCTTTCCCTCGGTGACGCTCGTGGTCGGCACGGGACAGAGCCGGCGCAGGAAGTTGGGGACATTGCCGGAGGTGACCTGAACCACGATTTCCCGCTCACGCTCCGGCAAATCGAGTGGTGCAATGCGCTGGGCGAATTCACTGCCGGTCAGAGCGTCGGCGGGACGAGGTGGAAGGGGGAGGACTTGGGCGCGCAGAGAAGCGCCAACCAGCACGGCAACTGAGCAGAATACTGCCCAGTGCGGAGTCGCGGTGAATAAACGAGAGCTACATGAATAACCGCAGAGACTTGGAGCAGCGGAGCCGCAACCAGGCTGCGAGCGCCCCTTGAACCGCAGAGACGCGATGAGCGCGGAGGCGAAAGCAGGAGAGAAAACCTTGCGCGAACTGCGCGATTCTGGCCTTTTGCACTGCGATGGAACTACTCTGGCCCCATTATTCCGACAGCGTAAGCTAACGTGGCTCACGGACGGCCTCAGACTTCCTTGCGCGGGAACAACGGTGCCGGGGTGCCAATGATTTGGCCTGCTGCGAGCCCGCCCCAAGTCGCCGCGGCGAACTTATCGGGAGCGCCGGCGAGCCCAAGCTGCGCGTTGATCTTCGCGGCCGTGCCTGGCAGAAACGGCCACAACAGCACGGCGAGAATCCGGCAGACTTCTGCCAGGTTATACAGCACTTCGTCCAGGCGCTCAGCCTTGGCTGGGTCCTTGGCTAGCTTGAACGGCGCAGTGTGATCCACGTACTGATTGGCCCGGGTGACCAACGACCAGATGGACTGGAGTGCTCCTTGGAGTTGGTTCTGCTCCAGCAAAGCGCGTGTTTCCGCGATCACCTTCTCAGCCTCCGGCGCAAGCTCGCTCGACGCCTTGGGCACCACCCCATTCCGGTAGCGTTTGAGCATTGAAAGCGAGCGGTTAACCAAGTTGCCCAAGCCGTTGGCCAATTCCGCCGAGTAGCGCGCCTTGAAGCCGGCTTCGGTCCAGTTTCCATCCGGGCCGATGTCCAGCTCCCGCACCACATAGAAGCGAAATGCATCCACACCCCACTCGTTGATGATCGCCACCGGGTCAACGACGTTACCCGTGCTCTTGCTCATCCGCTGGCCATCCTTCTGCCACCAGCCATGGACCAGGACCTGTTTCGGGAGCGGAGCCCCCATGGCTTTGAGCATAATGGGCCAATAGACCGCGTGGAATTTCAAGATGTCCTTGCCGACCAGGTGGATGTCAGCCGGCCACAGAGGGAGTAGCGAGCCAGCGGCAGAGGCTTCGGGTCGAAGCGAGCTCGGGACGCCAGGATCCCCTTGGGCGGCGGGGATAGTGATGTAATTGGACAGTGCGTCGAACCAGACGTAGGTGACGAAATCGGGAGCGAACGGCAGCGGAATGCCCCAGTTCAAGCGCGCAGCAGGGCGGCTGATGCACAAGTCCTCCAGCACGTTGTTCTTCAGAAAGCCGAGCACCTCGTTTCGCCGATAGGCGGGCGCGACGAACGTCGGGTTCTGCTCGATGTAATCAATCAACCACTGCTGGTGGTCCTTCAGACGGAAGTAGTAATTCTCCTCGTCAAGTTCGACGACCTCCCCGTAAGCCGGATCAAATGTGCCGTCCGGGCGGCGGTCTTTGTGCGTCAGGAAGGTTTCCTCCCGCGCCGAATAGAACCCGCGATAGACTTCCTTGTAGAAGTGCCCTTCGGCGTGGAGCTTTGAGAGGATCGCCTGCACCACCTGCTTATGGCGCGCTTCGGTGGTGCGGACGAAGTCGTCGTTGGTCAGCTCCAGCTTCGCCGCAAACGCCTTCCAGACCGCCGCCAGCTCATCGCAATACGCCTGGGGGCTCTTTCCCTGCGCCACCGCCGCCTGCTGGACTTTCTGGCCGTGCTCATCCAAGCCGGTCAGGAAGAACGTCTCCTGCTCCAGGCTGCGATGGGCCCGCGCGATAACGTCCGCGACGACCTTCTCGTAGGCATGGCCCAGATGCGGCTGGCCATTGACGTAATCAATGGCCGTTGTGATGTAAAAGCGCTTGCTCATGTGCCCCTACTGTGAAGGACAGAGGCGCCGTTGGCAACTGCTTCAGCTCGACCGTCAGCTCATTATGGACGAGATGGGGAAGCCGGGTGAGGGCACCCGGCCTACAAGTGGGCGGTTTTGCGGGGGATGTAGGCCGGGTGCCCCCACCCGGCGGGGGTGACAGGGCCATAATGTGCAATGACAATTATTCTTCCCATTCAGTGCCAATTAAAATTCCCTGTGGCACCGGTTTACCTATGTGTTGTGTTTCACTGTCTTTTCCACTGTCTCTAGCCCTCTGGGCCAGCCCCTTCGGCGGAGCGGAGGCTTTGGCGCCGCCAGGCGCCAAAGCCGTAGCGGAGCCGAAGGGGCTGGCGGACGTGCCGGATTAGTTGCCCCCCTTCTCTTTTTGCGCCGGCACTCGCTGGCTCTCGCCGTCGAACTCCAGGATGATGGCGTGATGGACCAACCGATCCACCGCGGCCATCGTTGTCATCGGGTCTTTGAAAATCTGGTCCCACTTGGAAAAGACCAGATTACTGCTCACCAGCACGCTGCGCCGCTCGTATCTCTCCGCCAGGAAAGTGAAAAGCACCTCCATCTCTTCGCGCGACTGCTGCGTGTAGCCCAGGTCGTCCAGGATGATGGCCTCAAAGCGGTCCAGTTTCTTGAGGGCCGCATCCAGACGCAATTCCTTTTTGGCGGCCAGCAGTTGCTGCACCAGCTTAAAGGTTGGCGTGAAATAGACCGGATAACCTCGTCGCAGGATTAGTTCCCGTCCCAGCGCACACAGAAAGTGCGTCTTGCCTCGGCCGGGCAGCCCAAAGACCAGCAGGTTCTCCGCTCGCTCCACAAAGCCGCCCTCCAGCAACGTCGGTAATTGGCGCCGCACTTTGGCCGGCAATTGCCCGTCAGCCAGATTGCCCAGCGTCTTGCCCGAGGGCAGCTTGGATTCGCGCAGCAGCCGTTCCCGCTTGCGCTCCCGCCGGTCCGCTGCTTCGGCTTCGCACAAGTGCAGCAATAGTTTCCGGTAGCCCCAGTTCTGGGCCTCAGCGCTCTGCATCATCTCCCCAAAGCGTGCCGCCATGGTCGGCAAACAAAACTCCCGGAACAGCATCTCCAGACTGTCAGCCGACATGGGTCACCTCGCCTTCCAATAGCGTATCGTACGCCTTGAGGCTCGGCGTCAGGCCGGCCAGTTCGATCACCTTCCGAGCCACCGGAGCCAGTTGCTCGCGCACTTGGATGGCCCGCCACTTCCCGGGACGCGCCAAGTGCCCTTGCAGTAGCGGTTCGACCTTTTCCACCGTTTCCTCCGCCGCCAACTTGAGCACGTGCAGATACTCAATGACTCCCGGCCGTTGGCCATGGTCGGCGACCAAGCGGTCATACGCCGCTCGAAACACCGTAGTGGGATAAAGCGCCTCCCGGTGCCGATACTGGATAAACGCTCCGGGCTTGCGCATTAACGGCGCAATCATGTGGCGAAAGTCCACCCAGGCGCCTCGATTGCCTCGCAACCGGGGCAGATCAAACAGGAACTCCCGTCCCAGATGCACCTTCAGTTGGGCTTCGTGCAGTTCGACCCGCAACGTGTGGCCAATCAACCGTGAGGGAACCGAATACGTACACCGCTTGACCCGAATCAGACTCTGGGAACTGACCACGGGCGCATACTCCTTGTATTCGGCCAACTGACCCTCTGGCAGCGGCCGCATACAGGCCAACTCCTGGTCCAAACGCTTCTGGCGCTTGGCATTGGCCGCCCGCAACACCCCCACCACAAACCGGTCGTAATCCGCTAGCGAGGCGAACTCCCGGCTGCCGCGCAAAAGCAGGTGCTGCGCTAACCGCCGCTTCAGATGGCGGTTCTGCGACTCCACATCGCCCTGCTCGTGCGGACAACCCACATTAATCGTCAGGGGCATCAAATCGTAGTGCGTGCACAGTTCCAGGTAATCGGAATTAAAGCCCCGCGGCCGCCCCGGAATCGACTCCAACTCGTGCGTGGCCGCGCTACTGTTATCAGTCCCCAAGTATAGCGGGCTCTTGCCTAGTTGGGTCAGGGCAGCCTGGAGTCCGCTCACCAAGCTCAGGAAGGACTCCGAAATACACCGGGTCGCCCACTCCCAATCCGAATAGGGCAGCACGCAATGGCAAAAGAGGTGATCCAGTTCTTCGCCCTGAATCGTCACCTTCAACTCCCGCGCGTAGGTCCAGTCTAATTGCAGCAACTGACCGGGGTTGCGATCCTGCGCAAAGAACACCTCCCGCTCCGGACCGTGGGTCGCCCGCCACTCCCGCACCCGCCGGGAAAAGGTGCGCCCATGACTTTCCTCCAACCCGCTGTCCGGGCGTGCCAGAAAATACTCGAACAGCGTCTTGGCCTCCAACTCCGGAGCATCCCGCAACATCTGCGTAACCTCAGCCCAAACCTTAACCAGGGGATCGGGCCGCGTCCGCCAGGTGTGCTTGGCTTGCAGTTCTGTCGGGCACTTGCCCGCTTCAATATATTTGCGAGCCGTGTGAGGATCCACATCCGACTTCATCGCGCTAACCACTATCTTGCCTGTCTTTTTATATTCACTCATAAGCCGTTTATACTGTTGTTTGGTAATCATTTCGTAGCCGCTTGGAACCAAACTGACCCCAAGGTCAGTCCGCCAAACCGCTGCTCTATGTTACCGGCTCACAGGGAATTTTAATTGGCATCACTAGGGA
>Ga0118677_10003595_pt1 | contig 29114 bp, 13 predicted proteins | sample AliMusrvi5mmetaG_FD_86154 | JGI IMG/M metagenome (GOLD analysis project Ga0118677, IMG submission 86154) | reverse complement strand
AAAGCCAGCCAGAGCCCCCCCCACGCCAAGGGAAATGGGGCCCACCAGCCCAGGGACACCGGGGCGCTGCCGCCCCCCCCAGTCCGCAGGGGATCATTCCGCGGGGCCGCATCCCAAGGCACTGCGGCCGAAAGATAGAACGGCACTAAGGAGTTAAAAAGAAGGAACAAAGCGCTGCGCGAACCTTCATTGACTATGGCGGGGCGATAGAAAGCGCGGTGCCCGAAATAGGCGACCGTCCAGCTTGCGGCGCACGCGGCCAAGAGCGCCAGCCAGGGCGCGTCCAGCGGCGTGCGCGGGACGCGCAAAGGTTCGCGCGCCAAGGGCCCGCGGATCAGCCACGCCGCAGCAGCCGTGGCCAGCACGACGTTGAGCAGGCATATCTGGGCGACATAGGGATTTCGCGTCAGGTTGGTGAAGAACAACAAGGGACAGACGAAATGCGCGACAACGAGACAAAACGTCACCAGGCCGGTCATGACTCCGGTTGAAACGGGTTCAAGATGGTTCTCCTCGGAGCGGAAACGGCGCCGGCGTTGCGCCGGCCTGATATCGAGAAAGCATCAGCCGGAGAAGGGACTCGAACCCTCAACCTATCGCTTACGAAGCGATTGCTCTACCATTGAGCTACCCCGGCATCATGCAGCGCTTCTGCTGGGCGCTGGTACGGCGTCACCAAATCAGGCGCATAATGATATAAGAATTCGAAGAACCGCGCAAATCCCGGGACATCTTCTATGGTACGGATGCGCACGCCAAGGCTCAATGCGATCAGCGCTTGTGTCTTAAGGCAATCTGGAGGTTGCTGCGGGCCTGCGCGTTGTTGGGATCTATTTCCATTTCCACGCGGAACTGCGCGATGGCCTCGTCCAATCGGCCCTGTCTGGCAAGGCACGAGCCCAGATTCAAATGCAATCCGGGGCGGCGCCCATTGATGAGGATCGCGCGCCGGAACTGCTCCGCCGCGTCCTGAAGATGGCCCTGAGCGGCCAGCGCGACGCCAAGGTTCGTCAGACACTCGACGTCGTCCGGCCGGATCGCCAGCGACTCAGCGTACCAACCGGCAGCATCGGAATATCTTCCCTGCGCCAGCAGGAGATTCCCCTTGGCGCGCAGCGCGGCGCTGAGGTTGTACAAAGTGTCCCGGTGGAGCGGACTGGTGGCCAGGCCTTTGCGGTATTCCTGGATGGCCTCGTCGAACCGTCCCTGTTCCACCAAGGCGACTCCCAAGTTCATATGGGCCATGGTGAATTCGGGGTCGTGCGAGATCGTGTATCGCCACAAGCCCTCGGAATCATGCCAGACATGGATCTGCCGCCAAGTCAGGATGGCAAGTCCGCAGAGAAGCATCCCCGCCAGAGTCAGGGCCGGTTTCGCCAGGGCGCGCGCGCCGCGCAGGAGTTTGGCCATAGCGCCACCGGCCAAGACGGCCCAGCCCAGGCAGGAAAGGTAGGAATAACGGTCAGCCACCAACTGCGAGCCGAACTTGAACACGCCGGCCATGGGGGCCAATGTCACCAGGTAGAACACCCATACTGCAAGGAACCCCGGGTGGGTTCTCCTGGCCGCGAACGCTCCCATGCTGATTCCGGCGATGATGCCGGCACATAGCAAGATGTCCGGCGAGGACAGCCCGATATCCGGCGTCGCTTTATAGGCGGGCAAGAGGCCCAGAGGCAGCAGGGTTTTCCAAATATAGAACACGTAGCCGTAACACGCCTGGGCCGCGCGGGCGGATACGGACAGGCGCTCCAAAGAGGGTACAAAGGCGGAATTGGCTTGCCCCCCGATACCGACCACGGCGACCAGCAAGGCCGGGAGAAGGTAGATCATCTTTTCCTTCAATATCATCCGGGCGGGCGGCTTCAGCCAGGCCGTAGGATTTCCCGGCAGCCTGCGCAAAGGGTAGACATCCAACAGCAGCAAGACGGCCGGTAGGGTGACCCCGCTCCCTTTCCCCAGCAATGACATCATGAACGCGACGACGGAGCAGCCCTTGAGCCGGCGGCGCCGCGTGAAGTCCTGTTCCACGGCGGCGCTCAAGTAGGCCCGTATCGCAAGAAGATAAAACAGGCCTGAAACGACATCTCGGCGCTCGGTGATCCAGGTCACGGATTCCACGCGCAATGGGTGGATGGCGAAGAACAGGGCGCCTGCGGCGGCCGCGACAGTCACGGCGCCGTCATCTGCCTGGGTAAAGGCCGGTAGCGCTCTCCTCAGCAGGAGGCGGCACACTCCGTAGAATACCGCGGCGTTGGCGGCATGGAAGAGGATGTTCGTCAAATGGTAGCCGAACGGATCCATGCCCCATGCCCTGAAATCCAGCGCGTAAGTGATCCAGGTCAAGGGCATGTAGAGGCCCATCCAAGTGCTGCCGAACATCCAGCGCAGATGGGCCCAGTCGAATCCTCGATAATGGGGATTGTTGAGCAGCAGCATGGGGTCATCGAAATTGACGAACCCATTCCTCAGCGAAGGCGCGAAGACCGCCAGCGCGAGGAGAGCCACGGCGACCGGCGGCAGCCATGCTCGCGGACCAACGGAGGCCCGGGAAGCAGAGCGGTCTTGCGGCTGCCGCGAAGAATGCCTGGTGTCCATCAAGTTGGACGGCGGCCGGGATATGCCTGGCCTGCCACGCTCCTCAGCGCACGACCGGAAAGGCGCGGTCCTTGGCCCGGGCGCGCGTCATGGCAACGTTGGCGTCGCGGATATCGCCTTTCTCATCGAAAGCGATGGCTCCTGATATCCCCTCATGGCGGGAGCCTTGGATGGCGGCGATCAGCCCGGCCCGGTCCGGTCCAGCGCGCGCCAGGGCCTCGATCACGATGCGCGCGGCCTCGTAGCCAAGATGGTCGAATGGCCGCACTCCCTCGGCTTTGCCGGTCCATCGGGCCCGATAGTCCGCCAAGAATGGGCCCGACGCGGAGAACGACTCGACCGGAAGGCCCCCCATGCTCAGGTACGCGCCATCGGCGGCCGACCCGGCCACGTCAAAAAGCGCCGGCGTCCGGGCGCCGTCCCCGGAACAGAACACCGCCGGGTGCCGCTCCTGCCGCATCGCCTTGAGTATGAGCCCTGCCTCGGGATACCTGCCTCCGAAGAACAAGCCTTCTGGCTTTCCCGCCCGCAAGCGCTTGAGCGCCGCGCGCGGATCGCGGGTCCCGACCGGGACGATGGCTTCGGCGACAACCTTGCCGCCCAGGCTCACAAAAGTCTTTCGGAATGTATCGGCCAACCCTCGGCCGTAGAGTGTTCCGTCGTGCGCCACGGCCATGCGCCTTTTGCCCAGCCGCGAGCGCATGAACCTCGCGGCGAAGGCCCCCTGGACATCATCCGTCGGGACCAGCCGGAAGATGACACGGGCGCCCCGCCAGCCGGGGCGCAATTGCGCCCGGGTGAGGTCGGTGCTGGTGGAGGCGGGGGATATCATGACCAGCGGGCTTTGTGCGTAGACCTGCGCCGCGCGTGCGGAGCAGTCGGAGTCGTAGTGCCCTATCACGGCCACGATGCGGGGGTCGTCCACGATCAGATGGGCCACGTTGTATGCCTCGACCGGATCGGCCCGATCGTCAAAAGCGGCGACCTGGACTCGGAAGGGCAATCTCCCCCGGGCGTTGGCTTGCTCCACGGCCAGGATCACGGCGCGCCTCAGGCCCTGGCCCTCGCTGGCCAGATCTCCGGTCAGGGGCAGCGCCACCGCTATGCGGACGACCTTCTGCCGGGAGCCGCATCCTGCCGCCTCCACGATCCAGCCCATGGCGATGGAACAGACCCATAAGGCAGTGCGGAGCCTGGCGATTCTCATGGGAATTGTTGCCGACATCATCAAAAGGTGTCCCACTATAGCCAAATCCGAGGCGCGTTGCAACCCGTCGAGGCATTCAAGTATAATTTTCGAATATGATAAGAAGAATGGTTCCGGAATGGCTGGCGCCGCTGGAACGCACTTATCGAAAACCGAAGGATTGGGCTGACAATCTCAAGCCGGCCCTCGTCGCGCCCCCCTCCCATCCGGACATCCCGAACGAACTGCGGCACAGCATCCGGATGGCCCAAGAGGCGGTGCTGCGTTCCCAGGACAAAGAAGAAGGCTTTTGGTGCGCTGACCTGAAGGCCGACACGACCATCGCCTCCGACACCATCATGCTCCTCAATTTTCTGGGCCGAGGCAATTCCGTCAAGGTCCGCAAGATCGCCAACCATCTCCTCAACGAACAGCTCCCCTGCGGCGGCTGGCCCATCTTCCGCAACGGCCCGGCCGAGATATCGGCCACGGTCAAGGCCTATTGGGCTCTCAAATTCGCGGAACATTCCCCCAATGACCCGCGCATGGCCGCGGCGCGGCGGCGCATCCGGGAACTGGGCGGCATCCACAAGGTCAACACCTACCTGAAGTTCTACATGGCCGTCTTCGGCCAATATGACTGGCGTGGCGTTCCCTCCATCCCGCCGGAGCTGATGCTCTTTCCGAAGTGGTTTTATTTCAATATCTATGAGATGTCCTCTTGGACCCGCGCCATCGTGGTGCCGCTCTCCATCGTCTGGGCCCATCAGCCGGCCATCCCCTGCCCCACCCACGCCGTCTTGAATGAACTTTTCCCAGATTCCCGCCGCCATGTTCCACTCAAGGAAGCCGTCGAGCCGCACCGGCTCGCCTCTTGGACCAGCTTCTTCCTGGTCTGGGACCGGCTGCTCAAGGCCCTGGAAGGCCGCGGTGGGCATTGGATACGGGTCTGGGCCTTGCGCTTGGCCGAAGACTGGATGCTGGAACGCTTCCAAAACTCCGACGGTCTCGGTGCCATCTATCCGAGTATCGTCAACTCCATCATGGCCATGAAATGCCTGGGCTACCCGGACACGGACCCCCGCCTGGTGGAGCAGCTCCAGCACCTCGACCGCCTGGAACTGCCTGACCCCGACGGAAAATCCACCCAGTGGCAGCCCTGCCGGTCCCCTGTCTGGGATACCGCCATCTCGGTCATCGCCTTGGCCGAGTCCGGCCTGCAGCGGGACCACCCCGCTTTAGTCGCCTCCGCCAAGTGGCTCATCTCCAAGGAGATCAAGACCGCCGGGGACTGGAAGGTAACCAACCCATCTGGACCCGTGGGCGGATGGGCTTTCGAGTTCAACAACGCTTTCTACCCGGATATAGACGATTCGGCCATGGTCATGCTTGCCCTGCGCCATGTCCATATGGACGAGCAGGCCGCGCACCTTCGGGAAAAGGCCTGCTTGCGGGGTCTCAACTGGCTCTTGTCCATGCAATCCAAGACCGGCGGCTGGGCCGCCTTCGACAAGGACAACACCAAGGTCATCCTCACCAAGATCCCCTTCGCTGACCACAACGCTATGATCGATCCCCCTTGGGCCGACGTCACCGGCCGCGTGCTCGAATTCCTGGGCTACATCGGCTACGACCAGGACTTCCCGGCGGTGGCCCGGGCCGTGCGCTTCCTGCGCCGGGAGCAGGAAGAAGACGGCTCCTGGTTCGGCCGCTGGGGCGTCAACTACGTATATGGCACCTGGCAAGTCCTGCGCGGATTGGCCGCCATCGATGAGGACATGTCGCAGTCTTATGTCCAGCGCGCCGTAGAATGGCTCAAGTCCGTCCAACTGCCGGATGGCGGATGGGGCGAGACCTGTGCGACCTACGACGACCCTTCCCTTAAGGGCAAGGGGCCGGCCACTCCTTCGCAGACGGCATGGGCCATCATGGGGCTCATGTCCGCGGGCGTCTACGATGAATCCGTGTGCAGCGGCGTGGAATATCTGGTCCGTACTCAAAAAGAGGACGGCACCTGGGATGAAAGCGAGTGCACGGGCACGGGTTTTCCCAAGGTCTATTACCTGGAGTACACCATGTACCGCAACTACTTCCCTCTCCATGCCCTCGGCGTCTACCAGTCGGCCCTGGGCGCGGCGCTGCGCGACGGCACGGCCCGCGCCGCCGCGCCGAACAGGGCGGCCTTGTTCCCTTCGGGAAAAGGCATAGGCGCCTAAAGATGCCATCCCCTTTGCCCCTGCAGTTGGCTGTCTTCCGCTATGTCCTCGGCCACAAGATGCGCCGGACGCCGCGCTTCCCTCTCGTGCTCATGCTCGAACCTCTCTTCGCCTGCAACCTGGAATGCGCTGGCTGCGGCAAGGTGCAGCACCCTCCTGAAATCCTCAATAAGCGCCTCTCCCCGGAAGAGTGTTGGAAGGCGGCCGCGGAGTGCGGCGCGCCTGTGGTCTCGATCGCCGGCGGGGAGCCGCTCATCCACCCCCAGATCGACGACATCGTCAACGGACTCATCAAACGAGGCAAGTTTGTATTCCTGTGCACCAACGCCATCCTTTTGGAACGCAGCCTGCACCGCTTCAAGCCCAGCAGCCACCTCATCCTCTCGGTCCATCTGGACGGCCGGGAGGCGTTGCACGACCGGATCGTCTGCCGGGAGGGAGTGCACCGGACCGCGGTTTCCGCCATCAAGGCGGCCAAGGCCCGGGGCTTCCGGGTCATGACCAACTCCACCATCTTCCAGGGCCAGGACCCGGAAGAATTCCGGCGGTTCTGTGCCGAGTTGGCGGCCCTGGGGACCGACGGCATCATGATAGCGCCCGGCTTCGCCTACGGCAAGGCCAAGGACAAGGGGCTCTTCCTGAAGGTCGAAGAGACCAAGGCCTGGTTCCAAAAGGCGCTGAAGGACTGGCGCAAGATGGGCTGGGATTTCAACCATAGCCCGTTCTACCTGGATTTTCTCGAAGGCAAGCGCGATTACGATTGCACGCCCTGGGGCCTGCCCCTGCGCAACGTCCTGGGCTGGCAGAAGCCCTGCTACCTGTTCGAAGAGGGCGGCTACGCCAAGACCTACCAGGAGCTCCTTGACTCCACGCACTGGGAGAAATACGGCCGCGCCTCGGGCCATCCCGCTTGCGCCGACTGCATGTCCCATGTCGGGTTCGAACCGTCCTCCGTGGTCGACGCGTTCTCTTCCCCCCGCAAGTTCCTGGAATTGGTCTGGGACTTCGCGACCATCCGCGGCCCGCGCAAGGCGCAAGCGGCTCATCCCGCTCGGCAACCGGAGCCGAAAGGCTGATGGACGCCGCCTTCGTTACTGGCGGCACGGGCTTCGTAGGCGCCAACCTCGTGCGCCTGCTCCTGGAAAAGGGGCTAAGCGTCCGCGCTTTGGCACGCCGGGGGTCCAGCCGGAAGAACCTGGAAGGACTGCCCATCGAGATCGTGGAGGGCGACCTGCTTGATGTGGGATCGTTGCGCGCCGGCTGCTCTGGAGCCCGCTACGCCTTCCATGTGGCCGCCGATTACCGCATCTGGGTGCCGGACCCCGCGGCCATGAACGCGGCCAATGTCCAGGGCACGGTCAACATGATCCAAGCCGCGGCTGCGGCCGGGACGCAACGGATCGTCTATTGCTCCAGCGTGGCCGCCATCAAGCCTCCGCACGACAGGATCCCGGTAAATGAGCAATCTTGCTACGCGGACGCGTCCGAGATCCCCGGCGTCTACAAGCAGTCGAAATTCCTGGCGGAAAAGGCCGCGCTGGACCTGGCGCGGCAAGGCCATCCCGTGGTGGTCGTCAACCCGGCGGCGCCCGTCGGGCCGTTCGACATCAAGCCCACGCCCACGGGCCGGATCATCCGAGACTTCCTCGACGGCCGGATGCCTTCCTACATAGACACGGGGCTTAACGTGGTCCATGTGCGCGACGTGGCCATCGGCCATTGGCTGGCCGCGGAGAAAGGCCGCGTCGGGCAACGGTATATCCTGGGCGGAGAAAACCTGGCCTTCAAGCAGATATTGGACATCCTTTCTGAGATCACCGGCCTGCCTGCGCCCCGATTCAAGACGCCTTACGCGGTCGCCTATGCGTTCGCCGCAATCGATACCGCCTGGTCCAGGCTCACGGGCGGCGAACCGCGGGCGCCTCTCGACGCGGTCCGCATGGCCAGGCATTTCATGTGGTATGATTCCGACAAAGCCAGAAAGGACTTGGGCTATGCGCCTGTTTCGGCGCGCACGGCATTGACAGATGCGGTGGCCTGGTTCAAAACCCATAATACAACCCGCCTTTCTGGTAAAATAGGCAAGTGCTCAACGCCATAGAGAGGAAAGCTTTCATTCCTGAAGAAGCCTCCAGCGTCACGGTCAGGGCAGGCTCCATCTTGATCGCGGCCGCCACGCGCTGGGAGGCCGCGCCTCTCGTCCGGCGTCTGCGGCTCAAGCCCGCCACGCCCAACCGTTTCGAAGGTCCTGTCGGGAATGGTTCCGTGGTCTTGCTCCAGACCGGCGTCGGGCCGGCCCGCGTCTCCGCAGCCTTAGGCGCGCTGAAAGAACAGAGATTCTCCCTCATTCTGAGCACGGGCTACGCCGGAGCGCTCCAAACAGACCTGCGCGCCGGCACAGTTATCGCCGATCTGCCCGAAGCGGGCGACGGCGCGGCCCTGCGTTCTGCCGCGGCCTCCGCAGGCCTGGACCTCCGGTTCGGCCGGATCGCGCATTCAGACCGCGAGCTCACGCGCCCCGATGAGAAGATTGCTCTCAGCAAAAAGACGGGAGCCTGTGCCGTGGACATGGAAACGGCGGCCCTTCGCGATTGGGCCCGACCGCTCAAAATACCGGCATGGGCTGTGCGCATCATCAGTGACGCCGTGGACGAACGCCTGCCCTGCGGATTGCCGGCCGACGACAGCCTGGGCGCCCTGTGCGCCTATGCCTTGAGCCATCCCGTCGAACTGCCGGTCCTGGCCGTCTTGGCATTCCGGCAATGGCGCGCCATGCCGCGCTACAGCCTTTTCCTGGAAAATTTTCTTTCCTCCCTGGGGGCACCGTGACCACCTTGCTCCAACATTATCTTGAAACCACTTCCCGCCGCGTGGACGCCGTCCTGGACCGGCTCCTTTCGCCCAAGTCCGAGGAGCCCGCGGCCATCCGCAAGGCCATGCGCTACTCCCTCTTCGCGGGCGGCAAGCGCCTGCGGCCGTGCCTGGTCGCGGCCGCGGCCGAGTGCTGCGGCGGCCGGGCGGCCCGGGTCCTGAAGGCCGGCGCGGCCCTGGAGATGATCCACACCTATTCCCTGATCCACGACGACCTGCCCGCCATGGACGACGACGACCTGCGCCGCGGCAAGCCCACCAGCCACAAGGTCTTCGGCGAAGCCCTCGCCATCCTGGCCGGCGACGGCCTGCTGACCTTGGCCTTCGAGACCGCGGCGCAAAGCGCTCGGGACTGCGGGCTGGGCTCCCAGGCCACGGCCGAACTCATCCGCGTCATCGCGGTGGGCGCCGGAACCTCCGGCATGGTGGGCGGCCAGGCCGCAGACCTTTCTGCCGAGCGCTGGCAGGGGCGCCTGGCACGCGGCCGCGCCCGGCGCCTGCTCGAATATATCCATCTCCACAAGACCGGCTCCCTCATCACGGCCAGCCTGGAGGCCGGGGCCATACTGGCGGGCGGCTCGCCGGCCGCGCGCCGGCGCTTGCGCGCCTACGGCCGCGCCATCGGGCTCTCCTTCCAGATCGCGGACGACATTCTCGACGTGGTCGGGGATAAGAAGAAGCTCGGCAAGAAGGGCTCGGACGCCGCCAACCGCAAGCTCACGTTCGTCTCGCTCTACGGCCTGGAAGAAGCGCGCGCCAAGGCCGAGTCGTTGACCCGGCAAGCGCACCGCCAATTGCGCTCCTTCGGCGGCCGCGGCCAGGTGCTCCACGAGCTGGCCGACTACATCATCTCGAGGGACAGATAGGGCGGCGGACGCGGCGCGCTAGAGTTATGACCATCAGATTCCAGGGAGGAATGCAGCCCATGAGCGAAGAAACCAAGACCTTGACCAAGGAAGAGTACGCCGTCGAGACGCCGGCGGCCGCCCCGGCCGATGTCACCAAGGAAGAGATTGACATCAAGAAGATCCCGCAGCGCCGCCCCCCCAAGGACGGCCCCTGCAAACGCTGCGGCCAGGACAAGCCCCTCAACCGCCTCATGCTCTGCTACCCCTGCTGGGTCAAGACCGAGTTGGAAAAGCACGGCTGGCGGGAAGGCATGCCTCATCCGGATTGGTGTCGTTGCGAAGGGCTGAAGGACCACTCTCGGCAGTCGGACGGGAACTGAGGCCGGGCGATAGCCGCTTGAAGGAAGTTCCCGCCGGTATTCCTGGGCGCCGGGCCGCGTTGCTCGCTCCCGCGCTGGTCGCGCTGGCGACCTTCGCCGTCTTTTCCGGCGCCCTGCGCAACGGCTTCGTCAATTGGGACGACAACGTCAACTTCCTGACCAACCCGCACTACCGCGGCCTGGGCTGGGCCAACCTGCGCTGGATGTTCACCACCCTTCACCTGGGCCCCTACCAGCCGCTCAGTTGGCTGACATGCGCCCTGGATTATCTTCTATGGGGCATGAACCCTCTCGGCTATCATCTGACCAATGTCCTGCTGCACGCCGCCAATGCGGTGATGTTCTATGAGGTATCGTTGTGGTTCCTGTCCCGTGCGCCCGTGCTATCCACCGGCCCCGGCCTGGCGCCCCGCGTCGCCGCAGCCTTGGCGGCGCTCCTTTTCGCACTCCACCCTTTAAGGGTGGAATCCGTCGCCTGGATCACGGAGCGCAGGGATGTCCTTTCCGGGTTCTTCTACCTGTGGGCGGCATATGCCTATCTGCGCCAGCACGAATCCCCGGGCCGGTCCGACAGAGGGTGGCAGGTCCAGTGCTGGGCCGCTTTTGTGCTCGCGCTCTTGGCCAAGGGCATCGTCATCACCTTGCCCGCCGTCCTGCTCGCCCTGGATTTCTATCCTTTGCGCAGACTGCCCAGCGAGGCCAGACGCTGGTTCGATGCGAGCGGCCGCCGGGTCTGGCTGGAAAAGCTGCCCTTCCTGGCGCCCGCCCTGCTCATTGCGCTGGTCGGTTTTATTGGACAACGGCACGCGCAGGCAGTCATCGCGGAAAGCTCCGCCGCGCATGCCGCGAAGGCGTGCTATGGCCTGGCCTTCTATCTTTGGAAGACGATCTGGCCCACCGCGTTGTGCCCGATGTATGAATCTCCCCTGCCGCTGGATCCCCTCGTTTGGCCGTTCTTGGTCAGCGCCGCAGCGGTCGCGATCATCACTTGCTGCCTGTTCCGGTATCGTAGACGCTGGCCGGCCGGCTTGACGGCTTGGGTCTGCTACGCTGTCACATTGGCTCCTGTCCTCGGCCTTGTTCCCTTCGGTCCGCAACTGGCGGCGGACCGGTACAGCTACCTGGCTTGCCTGCCGTGGCCGCTTTTGGCCGCATCGGGTTTCACCTGGGCCTGGCCAAGGGCCAAGGCCGGGGGCCGCGCCGCGCTTGGCCTTGCCGCGGCTATAGCGCTCGCCAGCCTGGTTGGCCTTACTTGGCGGCAGGTTGGGTTCTGGCGCGACTCGGCATCATTGTGGAGCCGGGTCCTCGCCGTCCGCCCTCGGACCGAAATAGCCCACGTGAATCTCGGCATCGCGCTGGCCGAGCAAGGCAAGGTGGAAGAAGCGATCGCGCATTACCGGGAAGCCCTGGGCATCCGGCCGGACCATGCTGAGGTCCATGGCGATTGGGGGATTGCCCTGGCCGGCCAGGGCAAAGTGGAAGAGGCTATCGCGCATTACCGCGAGGCCCTAAGGCTCAAACCTCTATACGCCGAAGCCTGCAACAACTGGGCGAACGCCTTGAAGCAGGCCGGCCGGATGGAAGAGGCTGCCGCGCAATACCGCGAAGCATTGCGGCTCAAGCCGGATTTCCCTGAAGCGCGCGCCAACCTGGCAATGGTCCTGGCCGGACAGGGCAAGTCAACTGTTGCGATCGCGCAATACCGGGAGGCGCTGCGCCTCGACCCGAACAATGCCCGGGCCCAAGCGAACCTGGGCGCGGCTTTGGCCGGACAAGGCAATATGGCGGAGGCGGTCGCGCATTACCGCGAAGCCCTGCGGCTGAAGCCGGGCTATGCCGAGGCGCACAACAACTTGGGCCAGGCATTAGCCATACAAGGCCAGATGGAAGAAGCGGCCGGCCATTGTCGGGAAGCCCTGCGGCTCCAGCCGGACCTAGCCGAGGCCCATTTCAACCTGGGAAACATCCTCGCCGTGAAGGGCAAAGCGGAGGAGGCGGCCGCGCAGTATCGTGCCGCCTTGCGCGTCAAGCCCGCATTCGTCGACGCGCACAACAACCTGGGCATCGTCCTGGTCAAACAGGGCCGGCTTGAGGACGCGCGGCGGGAGTGGCAGGAAACGCTGAGGCTCGACCCGCGGCGCGAGTCAACGCGCCGGAATCTGGAGATCCTGCGGCGCGAACTCGGCAAGCCGTAGCGCGGCCCGGCTCCCCCCCGTTAAAGCTCCCAGCCGCCAGGCCCTCAGCGCGGCCTGAAGACCGTGCGGCGGTAATGCGCGAGCTCGGCGATGGACTCACGGATGTCCGCCAGCGCCTCGTGGTGCTTGGCCTTGGCGTAGACATAGCTCTCGCCGGGATACCAGCGCCGCACCAGTTCCTTTATAGTGCTGACATCTATGGAACGATAGTGGAAGTGATTATAAAGGAGAGGCATGTACCGGAGCAGGAAGCGCCGGTCCTGGCCGATGGTGTTTCCGCATAAGAGCGCCTTGCCTGGGGGGCACCAATGGGCCACGAATTCCAGGGTCCGAGCCTGGGCGTCGGCCATGGTGACCGCGGACTTGCGCGCGCGCTCGGTCAGTCCCGAGCGGCCGTGCTGTTCCACGCACCAGGGATCCATCCGGGCGAGCACATCGTCGGGCTGGTGGATGGCGAGGCTGGGACCCTCGGCCAGCTCGTTGAGTTCGCCGTCAGTGACCACGGTAGCGATCTCCAGGATGGTGTCCCGCTCCGGTTCCAGTCCGGTCATTTCCAGGTCCAGCCAGACCAGATCCTTGTCGCTTTCCATAATATATCGCCGGCGCCTGACGGCAACGCCGGCAATAATAGCAAATCGCCAGCGCCATGGGCTCCGCCGGCCGGCCGCGGCGCGGGGCCGCAGCGGTGGAAAAATTTCAGCGAAAAAAATGTTGCAAAGGTATTGCACTGAAAAACAGTGTGTGTTATAATTAAGCGTCGTAGCATTCGAATGCTGAGATAAATTGAAGGAGGATGTGAATGACTAAGTTGCTTAAAGTTGTAATCGTACTGGCCGTGTCCTGCGTTTGGGCTCGCCAGGCGCAAGCGGCGCTGTCTTATGATGGCCACATGGACATCATCGTGACCATGAACTGCAGCGCTGGCGTTTCCGTTGACGGATCGGCGTTCACCAGCACGTACACCATCGCCTCGACCGGACTGGGAAGCGCGTACTTGGTCCCCGGCTCCTCGGCGACCGTGAAGAACACCAGCACCTGCGCGTCCACGCTGTGGCAGATGTTGGTTTCGACCATGGCCACCATCGGTGGCACCGAGACCGCTGGCTGGAAGCACCACAGCAGCGCCCTGGTTGACGTGGCCCACAAGAACAACTCGGACGGCTCCGCCTGCTTGCTGGGCTGCCCGAACGCCGATGAGTACGGCTTCCAGGCTCTGTTCGCCTCGTCCATGACGGCTGCTGGCGCCTATGGCGTCACCGACGGCTGCCCTGCGGCGAGCGCCACTGCCTGGGACACCAACGTGTCGACCATCGCCACCCGCTCGGGCTGGGCGACGGCTGACGTCCGCATCACGACCGGCAGCGCGAACACGTACTGGAACACCCAGTACACATGGACCGGCAACAGCAACTCGAAGAGCGGGCTTAACACCCCGGACAACTTCGGTGGCTACGCTGGCTACATGGGACCGTTCATCCCCGCCAACGGAACCGGCATCGGACAGCGCGCTCTCTGCACGCGCGTGACCATGCCGTCGTCTGTCAGCGCGGACACGAACAACGTGCCGCAGGTGATTCGGCTGAGCATCTACGCGACGCACTCGCTGTAAAGATCTCCTGGCTTCTTCAAGAAGCCACCTGATCAGATGAGAACCCACCCCCTACCCCACAAGGGTAGGGGGTGGCTCTTTTTCAACCAGGCAGGCGGAGCCGATGCCTAAAAGCATATTGGTCGTTGAGGACGAGGCGGATCTCCAGGAAATCGTCCGGCATGTGCTGGAACTCGCCGGCTACCGCGTCGCCGCGGCGAGCAACGGCGCCGAGGGCCTGGCCCTGTACCGGGAAGTAAGCCCTGACGCGGTCATCCTCGACGTCAACCTGCCGGACATGAGCGGCTACGACATCTGCCGCAAGATCCGCACCGAAGGCCCACGCGCCGAGACCCCTATCCTCATGTGCACGGTCCGCTCGGAGGTCGTGGGCGTGGCCGAGGGCCTGGGCGGCGGCGCGACCGATTATATCCTCAAGCCGTTCGAGATCCCCGACCTCCTGGCGCGCCTGCGCCGCGCCCTGGCCCCAGGCGATGTCTGAGAAAAACGCCGTAGCTGTCGTGGACGACGACCCGGTCTGGGGGAAGTACGCCCTCACGCTGCTCCAGGCTCAGGGCCATAACGCGGCCCTGTTCCCTTCGGCGGGCAAGTTCTTCGACGCCCTCATCAAGAACCGGTTCGCCCTGTCGATCCTGGACATGAACCTGCCGGGCATGCCCGGCAGGTTCATGTCCAGGATCGACAGGGCGAACCGGTTCTTGATGAGGGCGTCGAAGAACTTGCCCGCCGAAGGGAACAGGGCCGCGTTATGGCCCTGAGCCTGGAGCAGCGTGAGGGCGTACTTCCCCCAGACCGGGTCGTCGTCCACGACAGCTACGGCGTTTTTCTCAGACATCGCCTGGGGCCAGGGCGCGGCGCAGGCGCGCCAGGAGGTCGGGGATCTCGAACGGCTTGAGGATATAATCGGTCGCGCCGCCGCCCAGGCCCTCGGCCACGCCCACGACCTCCGAGCGGACCGTGCACATGAGGATAGGGGTCTCGGCGCGTGGGCCTTCGGTGCGGATCTTGCGGCAGATGTCGTAGCCGCTCATGTCCGGCAGGTTGACGTCGAGGATGACCGCGTCAGGGCTTACTTCCCGGTACAGGGCCAGGCCCTCGGCGCCGTTGCTCGCCGCGGCGACGCGGTAGCCGGCGAGTTCCAGCACATGCCGGACGATTTCCTGGAGATCCGCCTCGTCCTCAACGACCAATATGCTTTTAGGCATCGGCTCCGCCTGCCTGGTTGAAAAAGAGCCACCCCCTACCCTTGTGGGGTAGGGGGTGGGTTCTCATCTGATCAGGTGGCTTCTTGAAGAAGCCAGGAGATCTTTACAGCGAGTGCGTCGCGTAGATGCTCAGCCGAATCACCTGCGGCACGTTGTTCGTGTCCGCGCTGACAGACGACGGCATGGTCACGCGCGTGCAGAGAGCGCGCTGTCCGATGCCGGTTCCGTTGGCGGGGATGAACGGTCCCATGTAGCCAGCGTAGCCACCGAAGTTGTCCGGGGTGTTAAGCCCGCTCTTCGAGTTGCTGTTGCCGGTCCATGTGTACTGGGTGTTCCAGTACGTGTTCGCGCTGCCGGTCGTGATGCGGACGTCAGCCGTCGCCCAGCCCGAGCGGGTGGCGATGGTCGACACGTTGGTGTCCCAGGCAGTGGCGCTCGCCGCAGGGCAGCCGTCGGTGACGCCATAGGCGCCAGCAGCCGTCATGGACGAGGCGAACAGAGCCTGGAAGCCGTACTCATCGGCGTTCGGGCAGCCCAGCAAGCAGGCGGAGCCGTCCGAGTTGTTCTTGTGGGCCACGTCAACCAGGGCGCTGCTGTGGTGCTTCCAGCCAGCGGTCTCGGTGCCACCGATGGTGGCCATGGTCGAAACCAACATCTGCCACAGCGTGGACGCGCAGGTGCTGGTGTTCTTCACGGTCGCCGAGGAGCCGGGGACCAAGTACGCGCTTCCCAGTCCGGTCGAGGCGATGGTGTACGTGCTGGTGAACGCCGATCCGTCAACGGAAACGCCAGCGCTGCAGTTCATGGTCACGATGATGTCCATGTGGCCATCATAAGACAGCGCCGCTTGCGCCTGGCGAGCCCAAACGCAGGACACGGCCAGTACGATTACAACTTTAAGCAACTTAGTCATTCACATCCTCCTTCAATTTATCTCAGCATTCGAATGCTACGACGCTTAATTATAACACACACTGTTTTTCAGTGCAATACCTTTGCAACATTTTTTTCGCTGAAATTTTTCCACCGCTGCGGCCCCGCGCCGCGGCCGGCCGGCGGAGCCCATGGCGCTGGCGATTTGCTATTATTGCCGGCGTTGCCGTCAGGCGCCGGCGATATATTATGGAAAGCGACAAGGATCTGGTCTGGCTGGACCTGGAAATGACCGGACTGGAACCGGAGCGGGACACCATCCTGGAGATCGCTACCGTGGTCACTGACGGCGAACTCAACGAGCTGGCCGAGGGTCCCAGCCTCGCCATCCACCAGCCCGACGATGTGCTCGCCCGGATGGATCCCTGGTGCGTGGAACAGCACGGCCGCTCGGGACTGACCGAGCGCGCGCGCAAGTCCGCGGTCACCATGGCCGACGCCCAGGCTCGGACCCTGGAATTCGTGGCCCATTGGTGCCCCCCAGGCAAGGCGCTCTTATGCGGAAACACCATCGGCCAGGACCGGCGCTTCCTGCTCCGGTACATGCCTCTCCTTTATAATCACTTCCACTATCGTTCCATAGATGTCAGCACTATAAAGGAACTGGTGCGGCGCTGGTATCCCGGCGAGAGCTATGTCTACGCCAAGGCCAAGCACCACGAGGCGCTGGCGGACATCCGTGAGTCCATCGCCGAGCTCGCGCATTACCGCCGCACGGTCTTCAGGCCGCGCTGAGGGCCTGGCGGCTGGGAGCTTTAACGGGGGGGAGCCGGGCCGCGCTACGGCTTGCCGAGTTCGCGCCGCAGGATCTCCAGATTCCGGCGCGTTGACTCGCGCCGCGGGTCGAGCCTCAGCGTTTCCTGCCACTCCCGCCGCGCGTCCTCAAGCCGGCCCTGTTTGACCAGGACGATGCCCAGGTTGTTGTGCGCGTCGACGAATGCGGGCTTGACGCGCAAGGCGGCACGATACTGCGCGGCCGCCTCCTCCGCTTTGCCCTTCACGGCGAGGATGTTTCCCAGGTTGAAATGGGCCTCGGCTAGGTCCGGCTGGAGCCGCAGGGCTTCCCGACAATGGCCGGCCGCTTCTTCCATCTGGCCTTGTATGGCTAATGCCTGGCCCAAGTTGTTGTGCGCCTCGGCATAGCCCGGCTTCAGCCGCAGGGCTTCGCGGTAATGCGCGACCGCCTCCGCCATATTGCCTTGTCCGGCCAAAGCCGCGCCCAGGTTCGCTTGGGCCCGGGCATTGTTCGGGTCGAGGCGCAGCGCCTCCCGGTATTGCGCGATCGCAACAGTTGACTTGCCCTGTCCGGCCAGGACCATTGCCAGGTTGGCGCGCGCTTCAGGGAAATCCGGCTTGAGCCGCAATGCTTCGCGGTATTGCGCGGCAGCCTCTTCCATCCGGCCGGCCTGCTTCAAGGCGTTCGCCCAGTTGTTGCAGGCTTCGGCGTATAGAGGTTTGAGCCTTAGGGCCTCGCGGTAATGCGCGATAGCCTCTTCCACTTTGCCCTGGCCGGCCAGGGCAATCCCCCAATCGCCATGGACCTCAGCATGGTCCGGCCGGATGCCCAGGGCTTCCCGGTAATGCGCGATCGCTTCTTCCACCTTGCCTTGCTCGGCCAGCGCGATGCCGAGATTCACGTGGGCTATTTCGGTCCGAGGGCGGACGGCGAGGACCCGGCTCCACAATGATGCCGAGTCGCGCCAGAACCCAACCTGCCGCCAAGTAAGGCCAACCAGGCTGGCGAGCGCTATAGCCGCGGCAAGGCCAAGCGCGGCGCGGCCCCCGGCCTTGGCCCTTGGCCAGGCCCAGGTGAAACCCGATGCGGCCAAAAGCGGCCACGGCAGGCAAGCCAGGTAGCTGTACCGGTCCGCCGCCAGTTGCGGACCGAAGGGAACAAGGCCGAGGACAGGAGCCAATGTGACAGCGTAGCAGACCCAAGCCGTCAAGCCGGCCGGCCAGCGTCTACGATACCGGAACAGGCAGCAAGTGATGATCGCGACCGCTGCGGCGCTGACCAAGAACGGCCAAACGAGGGGATCCAGCGGCAGGGGAGATTCATACATCGGGCACAACGCGGTGGGCCAGATCGTCTTCCAAAGATAGAAGGCCAGGCCATAGCACGCCTTCGCGGCATGCGCGGCGGAGCTTTCCGCGATGACTGCCTGCGCGTGCCGTTGTCCAATAAAACCGACCAGCGCAATGAGCAGGGCGGGCGCCAGGAAGGGCAGCTTTTCCAGCCAGACCCGGCGGCCGCTCGCATCGAACCAGCGTCTGGCCTCGCTGGGCAGTCTGCGCAAAGGATAGAAATCCAGGGCGAGCAGGACGGCGGGCAAGGTGATGACGATGCCCTTGGCCAAGAGCGCGAGCACAAAAGCGGCCCAGCACTGGACCTGCCACCCTCTGTCGGACCGGCCCGGGGATTCGTGCTGGCGCAGATAGGCATATGCCGCCCACAGGTAGAAGAACCCGGAAAGGACATCCCTGCGCTCCGTGATCCAGGCGACGGATTCCACCCTTAAAGGGTGGAGTGCGAAAAGGAGCGCCGCCAAGGCTGCGGCGACGCGGGGCGCCAGGCCGGGGCCGGTGGATAGCACGGGCGCACGGGACAGGAACCACAACGATACCTCATAGAACATCACCGCATTGGCGGCGTGCAGCAGGACATTGGTCAGATGATAGCCGAGAGGGTTCATGCCCCATAGAAGATAATCCAGGGCGCATGTCAGCCAACTGAGCGGCTGGTAGGGGCCCAGGTGAAGGGTGGTGAACATCCAGCGCAGGTTGGCCCAGCCCAGGCCGCGGTAGTGCGGGTTGGTCAGGAAGTTGACGTTGTCGTCCCAATTGACGAAGCCGTTGCGCAGGGCGCCGGAAAAGACGGCGAAGGTCGCCAGCGCGACCAGCGCGGGAGCGAGCAACGCGGCCCGGCGCCCAGGAATACCGGCGGGAACTTCCTTCAAGCGGCTATCGCCCGGCCTCAGTTCCCGTCCGACTGCCGAGAGTGGTCCTTCAGCCCTTCGCAACGACACCAATCCGGATGAGGCATGCCTTCCCGCCAGCCGTGCTTTTCCAACTCGGTCTTGACCCAGCAGGGGTAGCAGAGCATGAGGCGGTTGAGGGGCTTGTCCTGGCCGCAGCGTTTGCAGGGGCCGTCCTTGGGGGGGCGGCGCTGCGGGATCTTCTTGATGTCAATCTCTTCCTTGGTGACATCGGCCGGGGCGGCCGCCGGCGTCTCGACGGCGTACTCTTCCTTGGTCAAGGTCTTGGTTTCTTCGCTCATGGGCTGCATTCCTCCCTGGAATCTGATGGTCATAACTCTAGCGCGCCGCGTCCGCCGCCCTATCTGTCCCTCGAGATGATGTAGTCGGCCAGCTCGTGGAGCACCTGGCCGCGGCCGCCGAAGGAGCGCAATTGGCGGTGCGCTTGCCGGGTCAACGACTCGGCCTTGGCGCGCGCTTCTTCCAGGCCGTAGAGCGAGACGAACGTGAGCTTGCGGTTGGCGGCGTCCGAGCCCTTCTTGCCGAGCTTCTTCTTATCCCCGACCACGTCGAGAATGTCGTCCGCGATCTGGAAGGAGAGCCCGATGGCGCGGCCGTAGGCGCGCAAGCGCCGGCGCGCGGCCGGCGAGCCGCCCGCCAGTATGGCCCCGGCCTCCAGGCTGGCCGTGATGAGGGAGCCGGTCTTGTGGAGATGGATATATTCGAGCAGGCGCCGGGCGCGGCCGCGTGCCAGGCGCCCCTGCCAGCGCTCGGCAGAAAGGTCTGCGGCCTGGCCGCCCACCATGCCGGAGGTTCCGGCGCCCACCGCGATGACGCGGATGAGTTCGGCCGTGGCCTGGGAGCCCAGCCCGCAGTCCCGAGCGCTTTGCGCCGCGGTCTCGAAGGCCAAGGTCAGCAGGCCGTCGCCGGCCAGGATGGCGAGGGCTTCGCCGAAGACCTTGTGGCTGGTGGGCTTGCCGCGGCGCAGGTCGTCGTCGTCCATGGCGGGCAGGTCGTCGTGGATCAGGGAATAGGTGTGGATCATCTCCAGGGCCGCGCCGGCCTTCAGGACCCGGGCCGCCCGGCCGCCGCAGCACTCGGCCGCGGCCGCGACCAGGCACGGCCGCAGGCGCTTGCCGCCCGCGAAGAGGGAGTAGCGCATGGCCTTGCGGATGGCCGCGGGCTCCTCGGACTTGGGCGAAAGGAGCCGGTCCAGGACGGCGTCCACGCGGCGGGAAGTGGTTTCAAGATAATGTTGGAGCAAGGTGGTCACGGTGCCCCCAGGGAGGAAAGAAAATTTTCCAGGAAAAGGCTGTAGCGCGGCATGGCGCGCCATTGCCGGAATGCCAAGACGGCCAGGACCGGCAGTTCGACGGGATGGCTCAAGGCATAGGCGCACAGGGCGCCCAGGCTGTCGTCGGCCGGCAATCCGCAGGGCAGGCGTTCGTCCACGGCGTCACTGATGATGCGCACAGCCCATGCCGGTATTTTGAGCGGTCGGGCCCAATCGCGAAGGGCCGCCGTTTCCATGTCCACGGCACAGGCTCCCGTCTTTTTGCTGAGAGCAATCTTCTCATCGGGGCGCGTGAGCTCGCGGTCTGAATGCGCGATCCGGCCGAACCGGAGGTCCAGGCCTGCGGAGGCCGCGGCAGAACGCAGGGCCGCGCCGTCGCCCGCTTCGGGCAGATCGGCGATAACTGTGCCGGCGCGCAGGTCTGTTTGGAGCGCTCCGGCGTAGCCCGTGCTCAGAATGAGGGAGAATCTCTGTTCTTTCAGCGCGCCTAAGGCTGCGGAGACGCGGGCCGGCCCGACGCCGGTCTGGAGCAAGACCACGGAACCATTCCCGACAGGACCTTCGAAACGGTTGGGCGTGGCGGGCTTGAGCCGCAGACGCCGGACGAGAGGCGCGGCCTCCCAGCGCGTGGCGGCCGCGATCAAGATGGAGCCTGCCCTGACCGTGACGCTGGAGGCTTCTTCAGGAATGAAAGCTTTCCTCTCTATGGCGTTGAGCACTTGCCTATTTTACCAGAAAGGCGGGTTGTATTATGGGTTTTGAACCAGGCCACCGCATCTGTCAATGCCGTGCGCGCCGAAACAGGCGCATAGCCCAAGTCCTTTCTGGCTTTGTCGGAATCATACCACATGAAATGCCTGGCCATGCGGACCGCGTCGAGAGGCGCCCGCGGTTCGCCGCCCGTGAGCCTGGACCAGGCGGTATCGATTGCGGCGAACGCATAGGCGACCGCGTAAGGCGTCTTGAATCGGGGCGCAGGCAGGCCGGTGATCTCAGAAAGGATGTCCAATATCTGCTTGAAGGCCAGGTTTTCTCCGCCCAGGATATACCGTTGCCCGACGCGGCCTTTCTCCGCGGCCAGCCAATGGCCGATGGCCACGTCGCGCACATGGACCACGTTAAGCCCCGTGTCTATGTAGGAAGGCATCCGGCCGTCGAGGAAGTCTCGGATGATCCGGCCCGTGGGCGTGGGCTTGATGTCGAACGGCCCGACGGGCGCCGCCGGGTTGACGACCACCACGGGATGGCCTTGCCGCGCCAGGTCCAGCGCGGCCTTTTCCGCCAGGAATTTCGACTGCTTGTAGACGCCGGGGATCTCGGACGCGTCCGCGTAGCAAGATTGCTCATTTACCGGGATCCTGTCGTGCGGAGGCTTGATGGCGGCCACGCTGGAGCAATAGACGATCCGTTGCGTCCCGGCCGCAGCCGCGGCTTGGATCATGTTGACCGTGCCCTGGACATTGGCCGCGTTCATGGCCGCGGGGTCCGGCACCCAGATGCGGTAATCGGCGGCCACATGGAAGGCGTAGCGGGCTCCAGAGCAGCCGGCGCGCAACGATCCCACATCAAGCAGGTCGCCCTCCACGATCTCGATGGGCAGTCCTTCCAGGTTCTTCCGGCTGGACCCCCGGCGTGCCAAAGCGCGGACGCTTAGCCCCTTTTCCAGGAGCAGGCGCACGAGGTTGGCGCCTACGAAGCCCGTGCCGCCAGTAACGAAGGCGGCGTCCATCAGCCTTTCGGCTCCGGTTGCCGAGCGGGATGAGCCGCTTGCGCCTTGCGCGGGCCGCGGATGGTCGCGAAGTCCCAGACCAATTCCAGGAACTTGCGGGGGGAAGAGAACGCGTCGACCACGGAGGACGGTTCGAACCCGACATGGGACATGCAGTCGGCGCAAGCGGGATGGCCCGAGGCGCGGCCGTATTTCTCCCAGTGCGTGGAGTCAAGGAGCTCCTGGTAGGTCTTGGCGTAGCCGCCCTCTTCGAACAGGTAGCAGGGCTTCTGCCAGCCCAGGACGTTGCGCAGGGGCAGGCCCCAGGGCGTGCAATCGTAATCGCGCTTGCCTTCGAGAAAATCCAGGTAGAACGGGCTATGGTTGAAATCCCAGCCCATCTTGCGCCAGTCCTTCAGCGCCTTTTGGAACCAGGCCTTGGTCTCTTCGACCTTCAGGAAGAGCCCCTTGTCCTTGGCCTTGCCGTAGGCGAAGCCGGGCGCTATCATGATGCCGTCGGTCCCCAGGGCCGCCAACTCGGCACAGAACCGCCGGAATTCTTCCGGGTCCTGGCCCTGGAAGATGGTGGAGTTGGTCATGACCCGGAAGCCCCGGGCCTTGGCCGCCTTGATGGCGGAAACCGCGGTCCGGTGCACTCCCTCCCGGCAGACGATCCGGTCGTGCAACGCCTCCCGGCCGTCCAGATGGACCGAGAGGATGAGGTGGCTGCTGGGCTTGAAGCGGTGCAGGCTGCGTTCCAAAAGGATGGCGTTGGTGCACAGGAATACAAACTTGCCTCGTTTGATGAGTCCGTTGACGATGTCGTCGATCTGGGGGTGGATGAGCGGCTCCCCGCCGGCGATCGAGACCACAGGCGCGCCGCACTCCGCGGCCGCCTTCCAACACTCTTCCGGGGAGAGGCGCTTATTGAGGATTTCAGGAGGGTGCTGCACCTTGCCGCAGCCAGCGCATTCCAGGTTGCAGGCGAAGAGAGGTTCGAGCATGAGCACGAGAGGGAAGCGCGGCGTCCGGCGCATCTTGTGGCCGAGGACATAGCGGAAGACAGCCAACTGCAGGGGCAAAGGGGATGGCATCTTTAGGCGCCTATGCCTTTTCCCGAAGGGAACAAGGCCGCCCTGTTCGGCGCGGCGGCGCGGGCCGTGCCGTCGCGCAGCGCCGCGCCCAGGGCCGACTGGTAGACGCCGAGGGCATGGAGAGGGAAGTAGTTGCGGTACATGGTGTACTCCAGGTAATAGACCTTGGGAAAACCCGTGCCCGTGCACTCGCTTTCATCCCAGGTGCCGTCCTCTTTTTGAGTACGGACCAGATATTCCACGCCGCTGCACACGGATTCATCGTAGACGCCCGCGGACATGAGCCCCATGATGGCCCATGCCGTCTGCGAAGGAGTGGCCGGCCCCTTGCCCTTAAGGGAAGGGTCGTCGTAGGTCGCACAGGTCTCGCCCCATCCGCCATCCGGCAGTTGGACGGACTTGAGCCATTCTACGGCGCGCTGGACATAAGACTGCGACATGTCCTCATCGATGGCGGCCAATCCGCGCAGGACTTGCCAGGTGCCATATACGTAGTTGACGCCCCAGCGGCCGAACCAGGAGCCGTCTTCTTCCTGCTCCCGGCGCAGGAAGCGCACGGCCCGGGCCACCGCCGGGAAGTCCTGGTCGTAGCCGATGTAGCCCAGGAATTCGAGCACGCGGCCGGTGACGTCGGCCCAAGGGGGATCGATCATAGCGTTGTGGTCAGCGAAGGGGATCTTGGTGAGGATGACCTTGGTGTTGTCCTTGTCGAAGGCGGCCCAGCCGCCGGTCTTGGATTGCATGGACAAGAGCCAGTTGAGACCCCGCAAGCAGGCCTTTTCCCGAAGGTGCGCGGCCTGCTCGTCCATATGGACATGGCGCAGGGCAAGCATGACCATGGCCGAATCGTCTATATCCGGGTAGAAAGCGTTGTTGAACTCGAAAGCCCATCCGCCCACGGGTCCAGATGGGTTGGTTACCTTCCAGTCCCCGGCGGTCTTGATCTCCTTGGAGATGAGCCACTTGGCGGAGGCGACTAAAGCGGGGTGGTCCCGCTGCAGGCCGGACTCGGCCAAGGCGATGACCGAGATGGCGGTATCCCAGACAGGGGACCGGCAGGGCTGCCACTGGGTGGATTTTCCGTCGGGGTCAGGCAGTTCCAGGCGGTCGAGGTGCTGGAGCTGCTCCACCAGGCGGGGGTCCGTGTCCGGGTAGCCCAGGCATTTCATGGCCATGATGGAGTTGACGATACTCGGATAGATGGCACCGAGACCGTCGGAGTTTTGGAAGCGTTCCAGCATCCAGTCTTCGGCCAAGCGCAAGGCCCAGACCCGTATCCAATGCCCACCGCGGCCTTCCAGGGCCTTGAGCAGCCGGTCCCAGACCAGGAAGAAGCTGGTCCAAGAGGCGAGCCGGTGCGGCTCGACGGCTTCCTTGAGTGGAACATGGCGGCGGGAATCTGGGAAAAGTTCATTCAAGACGGCGTGGGTGGGGCAGGGGATGGCCGGCTGATGGGCCCAGACGATGGAGAGCGGCACCACGATGGCGCGGGTCCAAGAGGACATCTCATAGATATTGAAATAAAACCACTTCGGAAAGAGCATCAGCTCCGGCGGGATGGAGGGAACGCCACGCCAGTCATATTGGCCGAAGACGGCCATGTAGAACTTCAGGTAGGTGTTGACCTTGTGGATGCCGCCCAGTTCCCGGATGCGCCGCCGCGCCGCGGCCATGCGCGGGTCATTGGGGGAATGTTCCGCGAATTTGAGAGCCCAATAGGCCTTGACCGTGGCCGATATCTCGGCCGGGCCGTTGCGGAAGATGGGCCAGCCGCCGCAGGGGAGCTGTTCGTTGAGGAGATGGTTGGCGATCTTGCGGACCTTGACGGAATTGCCTCGGCCCAGAAAATTGAGGAGCATGATGGTGTCGGAGGCGATGGTCGTGTCGGCCTTCAGGTCAGCGCACCAAAAGCCTTCTTCTTTGTCCTGGGAACGCAGCACCGCCTCTTGGGCCATCCGGATGCTGTGCCGCAGTTCGTTCGGGATGTCCGGATGGGAGGGGGGCGCGACGAGGGCCGGCTTGAGATTGTCAGCCCAATCCTTCGGTTTTCGATAAGTGCGTTCCAGCGGCGCCAGCCATTCCGGAACCATTCTTCTTATCATATTCGAAAATTATACTTGAATGCCTCGACGGGTTGCAACGCGCCTCGGATTTGGCTATAGTGGGACACCTTTTGATGATGTCGGCAACAATTCCCATGAGAATCGCCAGGCTCCGCACTGCCTTATGGGTCTGTTCCATCGCCATGGGCTGGATCGTGGAGGCGGCAGGATGCGGCTCCCGGCAGAAGGTCGTCCGCATAGCGGTGGCGCTGCCCCTGACCGGAGATCTGGCCAGCGAGGGCCAGGGCCTGAGGCGCGCCGTGATCCTGGCCGTGGAGCAAGCCAACGCCCGGGGGAGATTGCCCTTCCGAGTCCAGGTCGCCGCTTTTGACGATCGGGCCGATCCGGTCGAGGCATACAACGTGGCCCATCTGATCGTGGACGACCCCCGCATCGTGGCCGTGATAGGGCACTACGACTCCGACTGCTCCGCACGCGCGGCGCAGGTCTACGCACAAAGCCCGCTGGTCATGATATCCCCCGCCTCCACCAGCACCGACCTCACCCGGGCGCAATTGCGCCCCGGCTGGCGGGGCGCCCGTGTCATCTTCCGGCTGGTCCCGACGGATGATGTCCAGGGGGCCTTCGCCGCGAGGTTCATGCGCTCGCGGCTGGGCAAAAGGCGCATGGCCGTGGCGCACGACGGAACACTCTACGGCCGAGGGTTGGCCGATACATTCCGAAAGACTTTTGTGAGCCTGGGCGGCAAGGTTGTCGCCGAAGCCATCGTCCCGGTCGGGACCCGCGATCCGCGCGCGGCGCTCAAGCGCTTGCGGGCGGGAAAGCCAGAAGGCTTGTTCTTCGGAGGCAGGTATCCCGAGGCAGGGCTCATACTCAAGGCGATGCGGCAGGAGCGGCACCCGGCGGTGTTCTGTTCCGGGGACGGCGCCCGGACGCCGGCGCTTTTTGACGTGGCCGGGTCGGCCGCCGATGGCGCGTACCTGAGCATGGGGGGCCTTCCGGTCGAGTCGTTCTCCGCGTCGGGCCCATTCTTGGCGGACTATCGGGCCCGATGGACCGGCAAAGCCGAGGGAGTGCGGCCATTCGACCATCTTGGCTACGAGGCCGCGCGCATCGTGATCGAGGCCCTGGCGCGCGCTGGACCGGACCGGGCCGGGCTGATCGCCGCCATCCAAGGCTCCCGCCATGAGGGGATATCAGGAGCCATCGCTTTCGATGAGAAAGGCGATATCCGCGACGCCAACGTTGCCATGACGCGCGCCCGGGCCAAGGACCGCGCCTTTCCGGTCGTGCGCTGAGGAGCGTGGCAGGCCAGGCATATCCCGGCCGCCGTCCAACTTGATGGACACCAGGCATTCTTCGCGGCAGCCGCAAGACCGCTCTGCTTCCCGGGCCTCCGTTGGTCCGCGAGCATGGCTGCCGCCGGTCGCCGTGGCTCTCCTCGCGCTGGCGGTCTTCGCGCCTTCGCTGAGGAATGGGTTCGTCAATTTCGATGACCCCATGCTGCTGCTCAACAATCCCCATTATCGAGGATTCGACTGGGCCCATCTGCGCTGGATGTTCGGCAGCACTTGGATGGGCCTCTACATGCCCTTGACCTGGATCACTTACGCGCTGGATTTCAGGGCATGGGGCATGGATCCGTTCGGCTACCATTTGACGAACATCCTCTTCCATGCCGCCAACGCCGCGGTATTCTACGGAGTGTGCCGCCTCCTGCTGAGGAGAGCGCTACCGGCCTTTACCCAGGCAGATGACGGCGCCGTGACTGTCGCGGCCGCCGCAGGCGCCCTGTTCTTCGCCATCCACCCATTGCGCGTGGAATCCGTGACCTGGATCACCGAGCGCCGAGATGTCGTTTCAGGCCTGTTTTATCTTCTTGCGATACGGGCCTACTTGAGCGCCGCCGTGGAACAGGACTTCACGCGGCGCCGCCGGCTCAAGGGCTGCTCCGTCGTCGCGTTCATGATGTCATTGCTGGGGAAAGGGAGCGGGGTCACCCTACCGGCCGTCTTGCTGCTGTTGGATGTCTACCCTTTGCGCAGGCTGCCGGGAAATCCTACGGCCTGGCTGAAGCCGCCCGCCCGGATGATATTGAAGGAAAAGATGATCTACCTTCTCCCGGCCTTGCTGGTCGCCGTGGTCGGTATCGGGGGGCAAGCCAATTCCGCCTTTGTACCCTCTTTGGAGCGCCTGTCCGTATCCGCCCGCGCGGCCCAGGCGTGTTACGGCTACGTGTTCTATATTTGGAAAACCCTGCTGCCTCTGGGCCTCTTGCCCGCCTATAAAGCGACGCCGGATATCGGGCTGTCCTCGCCGGACATCTTGCTATGTGCCGGCATCATCGCCGGAATCAGCATGGGAGCGTTCGCGGCCAGGAGAACCCACCCGGGGTTCCTTGCAGTATGGGTGTTCTACCTGGTGACATTGGCCCCCATGGCCGGCGTGTTCAAGTTCGGCTCGCAGTTGGTGGCTGACCGTTATTCCTACCTTTCCTGCCTGGGCTGGGCCGTCTTGGCCGGTGGCGCTATGGCCAAACTCCTGCGCGGCGCGCGCGCCCTGGCGAAACCGGCCCTGACTCTGGCGGGGATGCTTCTCTGCGGACTTGCCATCCTGACTTGGCGGCAGATCCATGTCTGGCATGATTCCGAGGGCTTGTGGCGATACACGATCTCGCACGACCCCGAATTCACCATGGCCCATATGAACTTGGGAGTCGCCTTGGTGGAACAGGGACGGTTCGACGAGGCCATCCAGGAATACCGCAAAGGCCTGGCCACCAGTCCGCTCCACCGGGACACTTTGTACAACCTCAGCGCCGCGCTGCGCGCCAAGGGGAATCTCCTGCTGGCGCAGGGAAGATATTCCGATGCTGCCGGTTGGTACGCTGAGTCGCTGGCGATCCGGCCGGACGACGTCGAGTGTCTGACGAACCTTGGCGTCGCGCTGGCCGCTCAGGGCCATCTTCAGGACGCGGCGGAGCAGTTCCGGCGCGCGATCCTCATCAATGGGCGCCGCCCCGGATTGCATTTGAATCTGGGCTCGTGCCTTGCCAGACAGGGCCGATTGGACGAGGCCATCGCGCAGTTCCGCGTGGAAATGGAAATAGATCCCAACAACGCGCAGGCCCGCAGCAACCTCCAGATTGCCTTAAGACACAAGCGCTGATCGCATTGAGCCTTGGCGTGCGCATCCGTACCATAGAAGATGTCCCGGGATTTGCGCGGTTCTTCGAATTCTTATATCATTATGCGCCTGATTTGGTGACGCCGTACCAGCGCCCAGCAGAAGCGCTGCATGATGCCGGGGTAGCTCAATGGTAGAGCAATCGCTTCGTAAGCGATAGGTTGAGGGTTCGAGTCCCTTCTCCGGCTGATGCTTTCTCGATATCAGGCCGGCGCAACGCCGGCGCCGTTTCCGCTCCGAGGAGAACCATCTTGAACCCGTTTCAACCGGAGTCATGACCGGCCTGGTGACGTTTTGTCTCGTTGTCGCGCATTTCGTCTGTCCCTTGTTGTTCTTCACCAACCTGACGCGAAATCCCTATGTCGCCCAGATATGCCTGCTCAACGTCGTGCTGGCCACGGCTGCTGCGGCGTGGCTGATCCGCGGGCCCTTGGCGCGCGAACCTTTGCGCGTCCCGCGCACGCCGCTGGACGCGCCCTGGCTGGCGCTCTTGGCCGCGTGCGCCGCAAGCTGGACGGTCGCCTATTTCGGGCACCGCGCTTTCTATCGCCCCGCCATAGTCAATGAAGGTTCGCGCAGCGCTTTGTTCCTTCTTTTTAACTCCTTAGTGCCGTTCTATCTTTCGGCCGCAGTGCCTTGGGATGCGGCCCCGCGGAATGATCCCCTGCGGACTGGGGGGGGCGGCAGCGCCCCGGTGTCCCTGGGCTGGTGGGCCCCATTTCCCTTGGCGTGGGGGGGGCTCTGGCTGGCTTT